>PPYF01099016.1_pt1 | contig 49432 bp, 50 predicted proteins | sample 1559871 | NCBI WGS metagenome assembly PPYF01 (sample SAMN08240021, study PRJNA423297) | Human gut metagenome, whole genome shotgun sequencing project.
CTACATAGGCAACGTCATGGCGAAGTTACATCTTCGCTCTTTTGCTATGCCGTTTTTTATTTCAAGTCTATTATACACCTTTTGGCCGATTTGCGAAGTTTCCTGAAAAGTAAAAAAAGCCGAAGCTCTCAAAAAAATCAAGAGTTTCGGCATAGTTTACTGGCGTTCCTGAGCGAATTTGGCTGCTTGGGCCGCCACCTTTTTATTCACAGATCTGTCAGAAACTTGTTTTTGTTATTTTATCATAGAATACTTGTTTTAACAATATCATCTCACGTCTCTGCCACTTCTTTCAGACGGCGGTAAATCTGGTTTTCACTTAATCCATATTCCTCCAGCAATTCCTCAGGTTTACCAGACTGACCGAAGATATCATTTACACCTATCTTTTTAAACTTCACACCGCAGCCTTCTGCCAGCAGCACTTCTCCCACCGCGTCCCCAAGACCGCCAATGACACTGTGTTCCTCCACAGTCACCACCTTGCTGCATTTTCCTGCGTATTTTATGATACAATCCCTGTCAATGGGTTTGATGGTATGCATATTGACTACCGTTATGAAGATGCCCTCAGCTTCCAGCTTCTTAGCGCATTCAAGTACAGTGGCAACCATAATCCCGCAGGCAAATACCACTACGTCTTTGCCCTCTCTCAGCACATTGGCCTTGCCGATTGTAAAGGGCATCTTCTCCTCAAATACAGGAGATGGCAGGCGTGCCAGACGCAGATAGGCAGGTCCCTGCATATCTGCCAGCGCCATAACGGCCCGGCGAGTTTCCTCTGCATCACAGGGAACCACCACTGTCATTCCGGGGATTACCCGCATGAGAGCCAGGTCCTCAATTGCCTGATGACTGCCGCCGTCCTCGCCCAGGGTGATTCCAGCATGGGTCATGCACAGCTTCACATTAAAATTGGGGTATGCACAGCCGTTTCTCACCTGATCGTAGGCGCGGCCTGCGCCAAACACTGCAAATGTGCTGGCAAACGGTATGTATCCCATGGTAGAAAGGCCCGCTGCCATATCTACCATATTGGCCTCAGCAATTCCCGCATTGAAAAAACGTTCCGGGAATTTATCTGCAAATGTAGCAGTCATAGTGGCATGAGCCAGATCCGAATCCAACACTACTACCTTTTTATTCTTCTCTCCTAATTCAGCCAGCGCCTCTCCATAGGCGGCGCGAATTGCTTTTAACTCGCTCATGATTAATCCTCCAATTCCTTTAATGCCTGCTGACGCTCCGATTCGCTAGGCGCTTTGCCATGCCAGCCCACCTGGTTCTCCATAAATGACACGCCTTTGCCTTTCACTGTCCGTGCGATGATGCATTTTGGCCTGCCATCAGTTTCTGTGTCAAGAGCCTTGGATACAGCCTCCACATCGTTTCCATCTATCTCCAGAACATAGAATCCAAAAGATGTAAACTTGGCATTTAAATCTCCCAGACCCATTACCTGGTCATTAGTACCATCGATTTGAAGGCCATTGTTGTCAATAATAACTGTCAGATTGTCCAGTTTATAATGTGAAGCTGCCATGGAAGCCTCCCACACCTGCCCCTCCTGAAGTTCCCCGTCTCCCAACAGCGTATAGACCTTAACGCCGCTGTGATCCAGTTTCTTAGCACCCAAAGCCATGCCGACAGCAATAGAAATCCCCTGTCCCAGAGATCCGGTGGAGGCCTCCACACCAGGACATCTCTTAGCATCCGGGTGGCCCTGAAGGAAACTGTGAAGCTGCCTAAAGTTTTTAAACTCCGCCTTGTCAAAAAAGCCCTTCTCCCCCAGTACCGCATAGTAACAGGGCGCTGCATGTCCTTTAGACAGCACAAAACGGTCTCTGTCTGCCTTCTTTGGATTAGCTGGGTCAATACTCATCTTTCCAAAAAACAGGGTCGTAATAATCTCCACAGCAGATAATGACCCACCCGGATGGCCAGATGCTGCATCGGCTGTCATGTTAATAATATCACGGCGTACTGCCCGGCAAGTTTTTTCCATACTTGCAATATCCATTTGTTTTTCCTCCATACAATCAGTAAAATTTTTAGTTATAGCTTTACCGACATCATACAATCATACAATATAATCAAAGAATAACAGACGTATTCAAATATGTCAATAGTTACAAACATTAAATGATTCCATATGTCAAGCATTTTTGAAAATGCCCTAAAAAAGTTTATTTATGAGCACCGGCAACGCCGGTGCTCATTGCCTTCATCGATAATAGTACCTTTCTCATTTCAAGTCTCCTCAATCTGTCTCATAGTCATGAGGGATAAGTATACCATCACATCTTGGAATGGGACATAATCATGTGCGGTATATAAGGACATTATCATAAATCAGCCAGATAGTTACAAACATTAAGATTCCATATTGACAAAACCATGCTTTGGTATTAGGATATAAAGACATTAAATTGTATGATGTATTACTCTAAGACAATTAAAGTACACTATAACATAAAGGGGGATTCTCATGGAGTCAGTAAAACGGGTTCCTGTTGTTCAGCAGGTAGTTGAAAAGATAAAAGAATATCTGTTTTCCGGTGAAGTATCCGTAGGAGATAAATTACCTGTGGAAAAAGAATTGTGCGAACAATTGGAAGTGGGCCGTGGTACTGTGAGAGAAGCCTTACGGATGCTGGAAGCCACTGGCTATGTGGAATTAAGACCCGGCAAGGGTACATTTGCCGCAAGGACTTCTGAAGTGGAACTGGGCGACATTATGCAGTGGTTCACAGAACATGAGGTAGAGACCAAAGATTTTCTGGAAGTCCGTATGGCCATTGAACCTCTGTCCGTGCGTCTTGCCATAGAGCGCTGCTCCGACGAGGACGTAGCTCATCTTGAACGTCTTCACCAGAAATTCATCACCGCAGTGAATAACAAGGACGTTCCCAACATCGTGATTTATGATGAGAAGTTTCATGCTGATATTGTGGAATACAGCCGCAACCAACTGCTGATTAGCATCAGCAAGCAAGTTGAAAAGAATATGAAGAATTTCCGAAGCAGAACCTTCTATATCCCTCAGAATGCGGAAAATGCCATTCTTCCCCATCAGATGATTCTGGATGCCTTTAAGACGAAAGATGCAGCGGCAGGCGAGCGAAATATGCAGGAACATTTGAGCCTGATTGCAACTGATCTGGAAAAATCCACTACAAAATAATGAAGCCCAGTGATATGGCAATGCTGCCAATATCGCTGGGATTTTTTGTTATAGGCTTTAGCCTGTTGAGTATGTCGGAGTTTCTCAGGCAAGAAATGGAGACATGCGAAACTGAAAACCACCCGCTATGCGGGTGTGAGTCTTTATGCTGACACATTTTTGTGCATATCGCACAAAATATTCATGTATTTTTATATCTTTTATGCATAGACAACCAATCTTATCATGTTATAATATTGTTAGCGCATAAGACATCATACAATCATACAATTTGCTATTTTCAGGAGGGTTAAAATGAAAAGAATGTTATCTATTGCTCTATCCACTGCCATGGTGCTGTCCTTAGCAGGCTGCGGCGGATCAAGCAAAAACGAGATCACTACTGATTCCACCACTACCGCTACAGAAGCTGACAAACCTGCCGATGGATCCAGCGAAGCTGCATCCAATCTAGATGCATTAGAACCTGTTACACTGACCTTATATTCTCCCGGTAACGAAAATTCCGTTCCTACTAAGACCATACTCGAATACAAAAAGCTGGTTGAGGAGGCTTCCGGCGGCAAAATCACCCTGGATGCGCACCACTCCGGTGAGCTGGGCAACGATGCTGAAGCTCTTCAGTCCACGCGTATGGGTACTATTGATATCATTTTTGCAGGGACCTCCGGTTTTACAGAGTTCTATGACAAGGCCAAAATCCTGGATCTGCCCTTTATCTTTGACAGTGCAGAGCAGGCTTACGAGGTTGTAAACGGGGAAATCGGTGAAAAGATCTTCGCAGACCTTCCTTCCACCGGCCTGGTTTATTTGGCAGAGGGCGACAACGGAATGCGTCAGGTATCCACCACCAATCGAGCCGTACATACTGCTGCTGATGTAGAAGGACTGAAGCTGCGTGTTCCCACCAGCCAGATGTATCTGGACTGCTGGGAGACCCTGGGCGCCAACCCAGTAGCCCTGGCTTTAAACGAACTGGCAATTGCACTTTCCAACGGCACCGCAGAAGGCCAGGACAATGCCACCTATCATCTGGTAGCCAATGCCACCTACGATGATATCAAGTATTTTAGCTTTATCAACTATATGTGGATGGGCTGCACTATGGCTGTCAACTCTGATTCATTCGACAAGCTTCCAGCCGAATATCAGAAGATCTTAAAAGAACAGGCTAAAGCTGCCGCCAAATACTCCTTTGATACCATCGCTTCTGATAATGAAACTGCAACCAAAACTTTAAAAGAGGCGGGCGTGGAGTTTGACGAAAATCCTGATATCCAAAGTTTCAAGGATAAGCTGGGCGGCGAGGAATACTATGCGCGTTATGCCAACGAGCCTTGGTTCAACCAGGAGATCCTGGATGAAATCTTAGCTAAATAATAAGACTGACTGACAAAACAGGGGCTCCACTCCCGCCCGGGATGCAGCCCCTCTTAACTTCAAGGGAGTGATTACAGTGAATATATATAAGAAAATCACAGACATTTTCGTGAGAATTGTTTCCGCTGTCCTAATGCTTCTGGTGGCAGGCATTGTAGGAATCATGCTCTACGAGCTGTGTCTGCGCAACTTTTTGAACAAGTCTTTCCGTGCTTCAACGGAAGCCTGCGGATTCCTGTTTATGTGGATGGCATTTCTGGGCATCATTGTACTTTATGACAAGGATCGTCTGATCACTCTGGACATGCTCTATGTACGGGCTCTCAGGAATGTGCAGAACATATTCTGGTTCATCAACAAGATTTTCAGCCTGGGCCTTGGCATTGTCATGATCGTGGCCTACGCAGGCATGTATAAAATCAACAGTACCAGCCATTTTTCAACTATGCAGTTCTTATCGAAGGCCTGGCATTTTCTTCCTATGGCAATCGCAGGCGGATTCATTGCAGTTAAAACCATCTATCAGCTTCTGGAGCGGATTATGTTAAAACACCAGAGGACAACAGTAAAGGAGGGATGGTAAAATGACAATATTTTTCATCACTTTTATAATATTACTGCTGATTGGAGTACCCATCAGCATCTCCATCGGAGCCAGTGCGGTCCTGGGCTGTCTGGTCCTGGATTATCCTATGATGGTCATTGGCCAGAAGATGGTAACAGGTGTTGACTCCTATCTCCTGATTGCCATCCCTCTGTTTATCCTGGCAGGAAACCTGATGAACGCCGGTAAGATTACTGACAAGATTTTCAGTTTCGCCAAGGAACTGGTGGGCTGGATTCCAGGCGGCCTGGGTCATGCCAATATTGTAGCCAGTATCATTTTCGCAGGCATGTCAGGAAGCGCTGCTGCGGATGCTGGCGGCCTCGGCACCATTGAGATGGAAGCTATGACCAAGAATGGATACCGGGATGATTTTTCCGGCGCGGTAACGGCAGCCTCCTCGGTAATCGGGCCTATATTTCCTCCCAGTATTCCGCTGATTATATACGGTGCTACTGCCAGTGTCAGTGTGGCAAAGCTGTTTATGGGCGGCGTACTGCCTGGCCTTCTCATGGGGGTTGCCCTGATGGTTCTGGTTTTTATCTTTGCAGTGAAATACAAGTTTAAGCGTCATCCTTTCGATATAATAGCGCTAATCAAGCAGTTTTTTGGCTCCATCCTGTCCCTGATCACTCCACTGATTATCCTGGCTGGATTCACCTCTGGATGCTTCACTCCTACGGAAGCTTCCAGCATCGCTGTGGCCTACTCCCTGGTGATTGCAGTGGTGGTATATCACACCATAGATTGGAAAGCATTTAAAAACTGTTTGCTGGAATCAGCTATCACCTCTGCCAACACCCTTTTTATCATCGGAACCTCCACATTGTTCACTTATGTACTGGTGAAGGAGGGGGCTTCCAAGGCTATTGCAGACTTTATTCTGGGAATCAGCAGCAATCCTGAAGTGATTCTGCTTATCATTAATGTGGTACTCCTGATACTGGGTATGTTCATGGAACCAGGGGCGATCCTAACCCTGATGCTTCCGGTACTGCTGCCTATTGTCAAGGATCTGAATATTGATCTGGTACACTTTGGAGTTGTCATGGTACTGAATCTGATGATTGGCCAGGTAACCCCGCCCTTTGGTGTATGTCTGTTCGTCATATCCGACGTAGCTAAGATCAAGCTTGATAAGCTGTATAGATCCATTATACCGTTCCTGGCACCGTTAATCATTGTATTACTAATGTGTACCTATATCCCGGATATCGTTATATGGCTGCCCAACCTTCTGGTAAAATAATATTTGCTAAACTCATATACCGCTGAGGACGAGGCACAGATTACATATGTTATGTGCGGTCTGCTGTCAGCTATTCTGTTAAACGCAAAGGCTGCTGACTATGTGGTTACTGGCTGCGGCACCGGTGAGGGCGCTATGCTGGCCTGCAACGCATTTCCGGGGGTACTGTGCGGACATATCGTGGATTCCGAAGATGCATACATGTTTGCCCAGATTAATGACGGCAATTAATCAGCGGCGAGAAATTTCAGGAATATTTCTTCGAAAACTGCCAGGTGAAGGAAATTGCGGAGTATTTGAAGGGTGTACTGAGAAAATAAACTTTAAGTATAGAAAGGCGCTGAATGACACATATTTAGCGCCTTCCTAATAAACGATTTAAATTAGTCGATATAAAATATGTTTTCTCTCCGAAGGAAAAACCGTTTTTTCTGAGAATGCTGTGGCTGCCGTCCAGAAATAATAGATGTTCAGCCGTAATGGCACTGGTATCATTCTCAAAAGGCCATGTCATAGTGTACCACCTTGTTTGGACATTTCCAATCGTTTTATTCAATTTCGCGCAATCTCTCCACAATGGATTTCTTTTGGAGAAAATAGATTGCTGCCTTTGTAATAATCACTGGCATCACAAGAACAACAACCGCATACAAGAGTGCAAACCATATCGGATACGCCCAGTGCAAATAATTCATGCCAATACTGTTCAGTCCCCAAATAAGCATAAACCCTAAAAATCCACCTACTAACAGAGTGATAATGATATTCCATACAGCAATCAATCCGGCTTCATACTGAACCATGTTATTGAGCTGCCGCTTTGTCATGCCAATAGACTGTAAAACCGACAATTCCCGCTTGCGGGTCATAATATTTGTCACCAGAGTATTGATAAGGCTGATCAGGCTGAACATCATGATAAAAATGCTAATGCCAATGATTGAAGTTAAAAGCGTGTTATACATTCCTGCCTTGCTATTGATAGAATCTCTCAAGGTGCGCATTTGCAAATCATCTGAGTTGGCAATAATTGCCTTCAACTGTTGCGTGATTTCCGACTCTTTGGAATCCCATTCTGTCGAGAGAAGCACTTCCGAATTGATATTGCAGCTTTCCGGCAGCATTGTATGAACGAGCTCGTCAGGCATTATAAACCAGCCAGATACACCGAGGGCAGTAAAACATTCTGGATTGCTGTATGCTTTTTCACTTGTAATTTCACCGCCAATGGAGAATACATCTTCGCGGTATTCTGTGCCGTCAAACCATTCAAATTTTATAGTGTCGCCGGGCTGGAATTTCCAGCCGTATATCTCTTCCACAGCGTCATTCTTTAAGACAAAGATTTCCTTGTTTTCTACAATATCCAAATAGCTCCGGTCTTGCGTTTCAATATACTTTGATAAATGAGTAAATTCTTCTTCCGTAAAGGGAACAATAAAATCATCGTCACGACGGCCATTATATTCAAATGTGCAGTACAGCTTCTCAAAAGGTATGATTTCTTTTACTCCGTTCACCCGGGAAATTTCCCGCACAAAAGTATCATTGAGCGGATTGTTGACTTGTATTCCTGCATATCCCTGTTCATTCACTTGTGCTGCGTTTTCTGATAAATAAATCCTAACTTCGCCATGTTCCATAATTCCATTTCTGGCATAAGCCTCCTGATTAAAGGAAGTCAAAAAGGTAGAACCAACCATAAAGATAATTCCACTGATTGCCAAAGAGAAAGAAGTCATAAGGAACTTTTTTCTGTTGCGGGAAGTGTTCATTTTTGCCATCGAAAAAGGAGTAATCCTCCTGAACAGGTGCTTAGGCGTCTTGAATTTTTGCAAAACTCCTTTTGTTTTATATGCTTCAATAGGTGATACCTTACTTGCAATTTTAGCAGGCTTACTAATAGAATATAAAACGGCGATATACTCTACCAAGATAATCAATGCACCCCAAATGAGAAAGTTTATCCATGACCATCCCTCTGAATTGAGAATCCACGCAAAAATTGAGCCCATGGCTAACCCCGATGGCGCGCCTATACAAAATAGTAAAGTACCCTCCCGTTTTACGATTCTTTTAATCTGTTTTCCAGTGGTTCCGATGGTTCTTAACTGTCCAAAATACTGAATACGGTTAATGATGGAGATATAGAAAATACTGTATATCACCACCACGCCGGCAAATAGAACTACAAGGCCAATGCAAACGGCAATAAGCATATTTTTCGGATTAAAGGTCAAAGACTGGACAAAAGCACTGTTTTCACCAATGCTCGGTCGTTCAATACCGCAATCCGCTCCAATCGCATGAATGGTATCAAGAAATTCATTTGTCGTCATACTTTTTGCTTCTTGTATCTGTGCAGCGGCTACAAACAAAGTATCTTTCAGTTGGCCTCCGGTTTCCGCATATTGTTCAGAGAAATAAACCGGGTACACATCAGAAGTAGAGCCGGTATCTGTAAGACCAGAAAGTACAAAGGATTCTTGTGTTCCGTCATAAAAAGAAAACGAAATTGTATCACCAATCTCAAGGTTTTCTCCAATCCGTTCTAAGTAAGACACATCAACGGCAATCTCGTTTTCAACCGATGGGTATTGTCCCTCGGAAATTTCTGCGCTTTGAATTTTTCCCTCGGATTGCTCAATATACATCGGCCAGATTACATAGTTTTCAATTTCAGAACGCTTGCCGTACTTTGTAACCCTCATTTCCGAAATGCGGCTGTCCAGCCGAAGCGTATCACATTGCTGTTCTGTAATGTCGTAAAAAAATACTTGCTGCAAATTTTCCAGTTGCCGACTATTTGCGGTTTGCATGGAGGCTATATAGAGAGCCAGTCCAGACATTAATGCGATGGAAAGCGAGATCGTTAGGATAATCAAAAGGTTTCTCATTTTTCCGGACTTCAAACTGTTTTTAGCCAGCTTTTTTGTAATAGCGCTTGTATCATTCTCAAAAGGCCATGTCATAGCGTGCCACCTCCTTAATCCACAATCTTGCCGTCCTCAATACGGATAATCCGGTCTGCAAGGCGGGCAATGTCGTTATTGTGGGTAATCATCACAACGGTTTGGTGGAACTCCGCGCTGGTGCGCTTGATAAGCCCCAATACCTCGGCGCTGGTCTTACTGTCAAGGTTACCGGTGGGCTCGTCAGCCAGTACGATAGCCGGTTTAGTAATCAGGGCGCGGGCGATTGCCACACGCTGCTGCTGGCCGCCGGAGAGATTGTTCGGCATATTTTTGAGTTTATCTTCCAGCCCCAGCAGGTAAACAATCTCCTCCAAAAAGTGCTCATCTACCATGTCCCCGTCCAGTTCCACTGGCAGGACAATATTCTCATACACATTCAGAATGGGAACAAGGTTATAGTTCTGGAAGATAAAACCGATGTTGCGGCGTCGGAAAATCGTAAGTTCTTCATCATTTTTCTTTGCCAGTTCTTCACCCCGGACGATCACGCTTCCACTGGTAGGAGTGTCCAGCCCGCCCATCATGTGAAGCAGGGTGGATTTTCCGCTGCCGGAAGTTCCGACAATGGCCACAAACTCGCCCTCATCCACGGAGAAGTTCACGCCGTCAAGGGCTCGGGTGATGTTCGTCTTTGTGCCGTAATACTTTTTCAGGTCAATCGTTTGTAAAACGCTCATATTCAAAAAACTCCTTTCAAGGCTTCCTGCCTGTTGATAAGGACATTGTAAAACCCAAATGTCCGCGAAATGTTACAACGGACAAACTTTTTCAAAAATTTACGGCGGGCAGCTTATAAGGCCATCCGCCGCTTTCTATCTTGGGGAAGCATAATGGAAAATACCGACCCCCGCCCCGGCTCCGAAACCACTTTGATGTAGCCGCCCTGCCGTGTCACAATCTCACGGGCCAGATACAGACCAATCCCCACGCCCTGTTGTTCGTGTACCTCTTCCTCCCGGTAAAGGCGCCGGAAGATGGCAGCCTGATTACTTTCGGAAATGCCCTTGCCGGTGTCGGCTACTTTGATCTCCACATACATTTCCCATTGAATCACGGACACAGAGATTTTTCCGCCTGCCGGGGTGTACTTCACCGCATTGTCCAACAGATTAAACAATGCTTCGGCTGTCCATTTGCTGTCATGGGAAAGGGTCAAATCTTCCGGGCAGTCCACCGACACGGTGATTTCTTTTTTCTCCGCCCCGTAGACAATGCCGCTCATGGCCTGTGCCACGGTGTCAAAGAGGCGGCCCGGTTTCTTCTCCAACTGGATAACGCCCGTTTCCAGCCGGGAGGTTTTCACAAGCGCCTGAAAGAGAAAGTCCAGCTTATCCGTCTGGGCGCGGATTCCCCGGATAAAGTCGGTGCGCTCCGCTTCGGTCACGGGCTTTGCAAGCAGGGTGTCCGTTGCCATTTTCAAATTGCTCACCGGCGTTTTCACCTGATGGGATATATCTGATACAAGGGTCTGTAACTCCTGCCGTTCTTCGTCCACCCTGCGGCGGTTCTCCTGCATGATCTGATAAAGCCGGGTCAGCCGGTGGCCGATTCTGGCAAGCTGGGTTTCACTATCCTCCGGGCGCTTTGGCGCTCCATTCCCGGCGATCATGTGGTCAAGGGTCTGACACAGATCAGATGTAAAGAGGGAAAGCCGCTTCCCAAATGCCTGTGTCAGCACAAAGAGCCAGATAAGGGCGCAGAGAAGCAGCCCCCCGCCTGCAAACAGCGCCGCCACATGCTTTGTCACAAGAAATAAAAGTACAGTGATGGCGGTCATGGAGAGGGTCAGCCCGATTGCCACCCATCGGAACAGCCGCCTTACCGAGAGGGTTTTAAGCTTCATTTTGCCTCGCCTCCCGTCCATTGATAGCCCATGCCGTAAACAGTCTTGATGTAGGGCGCGCCGCCATCGGATTCAATCTTGCCGCGAATCCGGCTGATGGAGGTTGTCAGGGTATGCTCGTCCACAAATTTCTCGTCTATATCCCACAGCTTTTCCAAAAGCTGTCCGCGGGTCAAGACCTGCTTCGGGTGTTTGCAAAACAGGTTCAATGTTTTATATTCCATCGGGGTAAGCAACAGGGGCTCGCCGTTGAGGGAAGCGGCCTGCTCGGAGAAGTCCAGAAACAGCCGCCCATCATCGTAAAAGTCCTTTGCGGGCTTGTGGTGTTCCAGCATGGCGAACATGGCTTTGATTTTTCGCTGCAAGGCCCCGATTACAAAGGGCTTTGTAATATAATCCACCGCGCCCACCTCATAGCCCCGTATCTGGTCTCTCTCCTGATCGTTGGCGGTTAAGAAAATGACTATGGTGTCCGGGTGCTGGGGCTTTACCAGATTACACAATTCAAACCCGTTCCCGTCCGGCAGGTAATGTCCAGCAGCACCATGTCAAATTCCCGCTGGCGGAGGGCTTCGACGGCGGTTCTGGCATTTAAGGCGGCGGTCACAAAGTAGCCATCTGCGGTCAGATTATACGCCAACATCTTATTCAAAAAACTGTCGTCCTCGACAATTAAAATCTGCTTCATCTTGTCACTTCCTTTGCTTTTTGCAGATAGTATAACAGGCAAATGTCCGCGAAATGTTACAGCGGATGGATTTTCTCAAAAAATGCCTTTCACTTATTATAGGACAGCCCCTGGGACAGGACAAGGCAGAAAATGTGAATTATAAACTATACGTCAATACATATTAAGTCATTCCATAATTCAACTATACGATGTATGCGGAAACAGGATGGACACTATACTTAACAAGACGTTTCCAGTGGGGGCACTGCTTCCATCCTGATAACCGATTAAGGTAAGTCCCGATGTATGTAAGAAATCAGATTGATACCAGCCATCTGAAAAAGCATCTGTACCATACCACCCAGAGAAAATCCGGGAAATGACAACCAACTTTCCTATCAGCATCTTCCGAAAGGAAATAGGAATTGTCAGAATGTTTTTCAGAGTGTGGTCCGTCCGTTCCCGATCAATCATATATCCAGCAATCAGAACGATTGTTGCAGGATAGATTAAAACCAGATTGTTCCAGATGACGTTTGCAGAAAAATTAAGAAGCGTATGGGTTGCCCCATCTGAAGCTGTTGCCATAAATCGGGAAAGAAGCACGATGGTAGGCATTATCGCTACGCGCTTATTAAAATAATTCATCTCCACTTTTAAAATCAAATCCAGGGTGAAGGTCAAATTTTACTGCACCAACGTTTGCCATTCCTTTTACAGCTTTACTAATACGCGCAATACCTTCATTTCCAAACCCTGCACATAGTTCTATTACTCCATGTTCTGATAGTTCCCGCGCAACAGTTTCGGCTTCAGAATAGTTTTTAACCCCAACAACTGTCAAGTTGACTGTTGGCGTATTTATAACTGTTCTATGTTTCTTGTAGTCTACTTCTGGTGCGACAAAAATAAATGCTGCGTTTACTTTCATTCTACTCCTGCTTTAATGGTACAAAACAACCTGTTACAAACAAAGTAACAGGCTGTTTCTTTATATTCTTCTCGCAAGACATTCTAAAATAAATAGGGTTGGAACCTGTGTGGTTGCATTATAATTTCCATTCACACGTTGTTCCTTTATATTATATGAAAAACTCCAATCAGATATTTGGGCTAACGTGCTGTTTGGTGCATTGGTAATACTTAAAACCATACATTTTTTTTGCTGAAATTGCCGAACCATATCAACTACACCTTTGGTTTCCCCGCTTTCTGATAATGCAATAATCACTGCATTTTTATAAGAATATGTTTCAATTGGATAAAAGGTATCTTCCAATCCAACAGAAAACTTCCCCATATTGGAAAAAAGCCGCGCCCCGTATTTTGCCAAAGTGCCTGATGAGCCGTTTCCAATAAAAATCAGATAATCAGAATTTTTTATTATTTCTATAGCCGACGAAAGTTTCCTCTCAAATGCACTTGAATTTGTCCTTTGGAAGAAAAGATTAAGCTCCTGCAAATCTTCTAAAGGCGGTTGTGTTTTAAGGAGATGTATTTCATCATTTATAGCTTTCTTAAATTCGGAATATCCTTCAAAACCATTTTTATTACAAAAACGCAATAATGTTGAAGTTGAAATGTGTATATCACTTGCTAATTCTCGAATTGTCATATTCGGAATTTTTTCGATATTAGAAATGATAAATTTATAAATCAAAATTTCTGTTTCGTTAAATTTTTGAATTTCTTCATACGAGAACATTCTACCGCCTCCCTATCACAAAATTATTATAGCTTAACTAAAACAATTCTACAATTACAGATAGCTCATATTTTTGCTGTACTGGCAATTTTAATTGAACAAAATCGCTGCGCGATGGCCTGTCGAGGCTGTGGCGCAGTATTTTCCGTTAAAAAAGCAGTGGCGGCCAAGTCCTAAAAGTAGAGCTGATACCTGCTTACTGCTTTGATTTCATGGAGGATTTTTTATGTATGATGAATATTTTCGCCAGCTTGAGGAAGCTGGAAAAATCAGGAACCTAAAGGAGCGTTCCATTTCCTGCTATAAAACCTATGTTTCTTACTTCCTCAACTACGTAGGGAAAGAGCCATCTTCCCTTACCTGCCAGGACGTCAGGGATAGCTTCCCACAGTCCTTACGGCTGATGAGGTGTACAGGCTCCTGGAGGCCACGGACGACCTGAAATATAAAGCGATGCCTTTCCCATTAACACTGCTGGTCACCCAGATTAAAATGTATTCGATTCACCAGATAAATCGGAACCGTTATCAGCTTACCCTCAGCAATTCCTCCATAAGTGTCTCCCTTGAGATAATATACATAATCCAGCTTTCCATCGGTCAGAAGCCGGCTGACTGTTTTTCCGGTATTCCTGCCGGCCTTTACCTCAAGTCCATAGTTTTTGTAATCAAGAAGGCTTCTTACGTAGAAATCCAGTTCTCCTCCGGTCGCACGGTAAACAGCAAACCAGGGAGCGTCACCTGCAATGGTATCTGTAGTCTTTATTCTTTTTAAGATATCCAGGTAGACAAAGTTTTCACATAAGATTCCTCGGATGGTGTCCCGTGTTTCGCCGGTCCTCCGCAAAAAATAGGCAGCGACACCAAGATCCAGAAAATAGAACCGGCAGTTGTCAACCAGGTCCAGATGGTTACAGTCAATACTCTTGCTGCAATAGCCTATAACATGGGATAAATACAGCCAGCTGATGGCTGCATTCACCATCTTTTTTGAGATCTTCCCGCTCTCCTCTTTAAAGACTATCTTAGAAAAATCAGTTACAAAATCGTCCGTCCCCTTTTTCTCTTTCACCAGAGAAATTGCAATGGCCGAGAACATTTTGCCGAACAAGTCCAATTCAAGAGCTGTTTCAAAGTACCTGGAGGATTCACGAATAAATATTTCAACATTTTTTTCCACCTGTGCGCGGCACTGACTGATATCCTTTGTCTCCAGGTACGTCTCCACCACCTTGGGATAGCCGCCAATCTGGCAGTAAATTTCAAAAAGCCGGTTTATCTCATCGTAACACTCATGGGAGCTTTCCCCGGTTAATGATAGCTGTTCGTATCGTTCACGCAGGCCAAATGCCTCTAAAAATTCAGGAAATGAAAGCGTATTTAAAATCAGGTTGTCCGTATCCCCTGCGGATAAGAAAAAACCTTTCTCACGGGTTCGGCCCAAATAACTGCCGGTTACAATAAAGTCACAGGCAAACTCCCGTGCAAACTCCCGGATCCTGCTGTATATGGCCGCGGATTCCTGAATTTCGTCAATCACTACCACGGTTGACTTATCATCCTTAAATTCCGGATCGTAGGCTTTTATCACCTGATGCAGTGGCTGGCTGCGTACCGCATTTCTGTTTTCATATATTTCACGAAAGTAACCCAGGAAATCCTGTCCGGATTTTCCAATCATATTAATATAGATAAATTGGTCATACTGTTCACTGGCGAACTTTTCTAGTATAAAGGTTTTTCCTACCTGTCTGGCGCCCTCCAACTCCAGGACCCTTCCGGTATTCTGGTTTTTCCAAAGAAGCAATTTCTCATATATATCTCGTTTTAAATACATGGTAATCCCCTTTTCTTTCCTCATTACAGATACTTCTTACACAAAGCATTGCCGCAGAGCATAAGTCGCAAACCTCGCACCTTCTTTAAGGGGCGTACAGGGTACTCCTTGGATATCATTATATCAGCATCCAATATCTGAAAACAAGTACAATCTATTTTAATTATCTCCCATATTTCCCTACTGCTGACACTTATTGTCGTCATCTGCAAAAAATAACTTAATATTTGTACCCTCTTCCACGTCTTCTGTATTTAGAGCAAAAAGTCGGCATTTTCTGGCACTATATGCTGAATATAATAGACCGAGGATTTCTTCGTTCTGAAATAGTGCAGCAATACCTGCATTATTTTAATCGCTGTCAACATTTTTCTGCCTCTCTCAGGCAAAAAATATTCAACCTTCAAAGGGAAACCTTCATAAGAATTTTTATCAACCAGCCCAAATTCCTTTAATCCTGTTTTTGTCACATTTTGTTGTTAATTATCTCGCATCACGGCGCAACGTCCTTTAGCCGTTGTGCGGCAGATGGTTATAGATTATTATTTATTACGACAATGTGCTTTGATTGCCTCTCCGAAAAACTCCGCGATATTCCATGTGGCAAATCTATTGATATAGTCCGAAAATCGTTTATCAGTTTGATAGACTTCGCCCAAGCACATCAACATATCATCCGAGCAAGGGTAGAAGTTTTCAGAAATATACTCCTGCCATTCGATAACAATGGATTGAACAGCAGGTAATGTAGGTTCTTCACCTTGGATCGTTCCATTTTTGGTTCCTTTCTTTTTCGGCCTTGGCTGAAAATAATGTAGAAAATTCTTGATACTCATGTGTACTACCCCAACGCTCAATGACCTCATTTCTATATTTCTCTTGTAGAGCGGAAATTTCAGAGTTAGAAAATGCCATAAAGGAATAGTCGGTTTTTCCAGCCAAAGTATCATTAACCAAACAGATAAGTTCCTCTATTTTCTTTTTTCTAAGTTTAAGCAATTCTGAATGTCTTTCTAATGCTTCTCGTTTACTATATGCAGGTGCCGATAACAGTTCTTTGATCTCTTTTAATGAAAAGCCTATTTCGCGGTAAAACAAAATCTGTTGTAGTTTTTCTAAATCATTTTCAGTATACAAACGATATTTTGTTTTATCTGCCTTGGCGGGTTCCAGTAAGCCAATTTCATCATAGTAATGTAGTGCCCGTATCGTAATGCCGGTTAGCTTTGCAACTTCATGTACTGTCATTTTTTCAGACCTCATTCCAAAATTCCTCCACTTCTTTCAGTATTTCTTCAGCGGGTGTTAGAGTGGCTTCAATGATAGATTTACCCGTCTTTTGTAAATAATATTTTATCATATGATAGCCACAGGCATATCCGGCGCAATAGGGCAAACCAACAGGAAAATAGTTTTGCATTTTTGCCATTTCATCACCATATAGATATGCTGTCAGGTTATCTAAGCCCTGCACATCAAGACCTTCCCTAATGATAGGCTTGATATATCCATTCAAAGTTTCCATATCTGTCTTGCTTACCCACGGCCCAACATTTTCCTCACCATATAGGTAGGTAGCAAAGTTTTCAGCAAGGCCCTCACTAATCATCATTTCAGCAAGAGTAATATCATTGTGCCATTTAATAAACTGGAAACGGACGTTATGATTTGTTTCATGTGCCAGCGCTACGGGAAGTCTGCACTTTGTGTGTTCAGATGGAACAAGCCATGTAAAAATGTATCCGGGAATGCCGCCATCACCACAGTAATTATCATTCATAATCGAATAAGGGTTTTCTGGATCAGCCAGCAAAATGGTGTAGAGATATTCTTTTATTGGCAACTCAATTTCTGCATCAGTAAAACACTTTAAAGAACGCTCGATTGATTTTTGGCAGTTGTTCCAAAATTGGTTGTCTCTTAGTAGGATAATGCTTTCCGCCGATTTTTCGTCAATTTTTTCTGGCAGAAGAAAGCCCAACATACCACTTGCCATAATGACATCATAGCCATTCGGTTGTACAGCCTTCATTGGCACATTGTAGCAGGCCCATTTCTTTTCAAAAGGCTTCATCATTTCATAACGGTAAATATCGTTCTTTTTGCAAAACGGAGCCTCCATAATTTTTTTATAGACCCCGTCAGAACGAACCGGCTGTACTTTTATAATGCTCATATTTCGTACTTCCTTTCAATAGTTGGTAACTTTATTCTACGGTATGACGGAACGTCAAAGTCAATAGTCTTTTGCTTTTGATTAACCTGTGATGGCATACCTAAATAATTCACGATATTGCAGGAAGGAACGGGACGCCTTCCGTTCGCAAGCCACCCTCTCTACGATTAGCGAAACGAAATTCTATCGGGAATTCTGTGAACTGCTCGGTCTGGAACTGCTGGGAAATAAGACCGGTATGTTCCGTGTAATATTGATTGTGGTTACTCCGGGGAAATCGAAGGGTTCTGCGCCTGCATTTGCAAGGGTGTCCCCTGGCGGGGAAAACGCACCTCTATCATGAAAAAATCCGACCCGGGAACAGTCTTCCTGCTCCGAAGCCGGATTAATTGAGGATACGTATCTAAACTTTCTCTATCACCTTTTTTGTCCAATTCTTCCGGAACCATTGGATTAGCGGCCCCAAAAACAGGCAAAGGTTTTAACGTTTTTAAATGTGGAGGATTCCGGTCTCGTGCTAGCACCAGGGACTCCTTTTTGTGAAGGAGCTTTCTTCACATATAAAATAAGCGGCTGCCGCCTTTTTCAGCCTGCAACCGCTTATTCTTAACTCCAGGTATCCGTTCTGCATATCTGCAATCAGGATATTCTGAACTAATGGCTGTCAAACTCCTCCAGAGACGGCACATCTTCCTCAAAGGTTTCCTGACCCAGCTCATTGATCCGTGTGTTTCCCGCCTCTCCGTACTGGTACAGCTGATCTAACAGCTCGATGGCGGCGCGCAGTTTTGTACGCAGAAGATAACCGCCTGACTGAGTGGCCGCCAGAATGGTACCCATGGAGATATTTGGATTCCAGTCATAAGCCCGGCCGTGGAACACCTGAATCTTTTTTAAGACCTCCCGAATCTCACTGTCTGTCAGTGGGGCCAGCTGCTGGGCCCTGGTAATCAGATTTAAGACAGTCCGAACCGGTTCCTGCTGCTCAGGATAAATTTCTTCCAGGTTCTCATAATCATGCTTCGTCTCTATGACGTCCTCCGTATAGGAAGCGCCAAGTGCGAACAGGGTATAGATTCCTTCCAGCCGCTCATCAGGGAGCAGGAACTGGGCCATATTCCGATACGCGTTCAGCCGGGCTTTCTTGCTTAAGCGGCCGATCAGCTCCGTCTCATCAATCAGAATGACCCAGCCGTTATATCCCATCAGACGGAAAAGACGGCTTAAAAAGGAAAAATAGTCTCTACAGTGCTTTGTTTTGCTGAAATTAATATTATATTTCACACGCTCATTATAAATACGCCTGTATATCTGCTTGAGCAGCACGTTTGCTATAAAATCACCTTCCAGGTCCGCCTGAAGCATGAACTTCTCATCCAGATCTTCTGTGTTTAAATAGGCCCGCAGCAGATAATAAAGTTTGTCTGTCTCCAAATGTTTGGCCGCATAGAGCAAAAGCTCATTAGCAGCCGGACTTCCCGGAGTCATCTTCTCTAAAATCTGTGTAAAACCGGGCTGCACACGCTTTGGAAGAAAGGTATTGTTTACCAGCTTCTGATAGACCAGGTATAATTTGTCAAAGGGCGTTTCCTTGCTCAGAGAGAGGTACGATACCACCATATTGTTGGAATGGGCCATGCTGAAAACAGTGTTTAAAAGATGGGTCTTTCCCTCCCCATATTTACCCGCTATTATCATTCCCTTGGATTTTCCCGTCTCACAGGTCTCATCTAAATGGCCGGATATCTCTTTCATAATTCCAGGCCGTGCTTCTGAGAAATACTGCCCCACCGCCCGGGATGGAATTCCTGAACGCAGAGCCTCTATTACATGCCGCGCTTCAAAATCAAACATTATCTTCACCTCCCAGCGTTGCCATGTTCACCAGCCTCGGAAGGGAAACACTACCGTTCTTAGCCCGACTTATCAGGGCCTTACATGTCTCCAGGCTGATGGGACGGGCGGTGTCTCCAAGCCGCGTGTAGGTGTCGGCCAGCTTCCTTGACATCTCCATCAGGATCTGCGGCGTATATACCTCCGCCGCCAGGCGGTCTAAATCCACGATATCGGCAAATCGGTTAAAATGTTCGCCCACCACTTCATTCTGAATTCGCATCCACAGCGCCTGATAAGATTTAAGTCCGGCGCTGTCATGATCCAGAAGTTCCCGTTCAAAGGCAAATACAAACATAATGTTCTTCATGCTGTCAATGTCATCAATCAGCTGCCGGATGCTTTCATATGTATCTTCCCGTTTCAGCTTTGTATAGTGGACAGGGTCTAAGCTGGAACGGCTCAACAGAATCTCCAAATTATCCACGGTAATGAACAGCCCTGAATACCCCGCCATGCGGATTACCTCGGCCAGTGACCGGAGCATGTGCCTGGCGTTGTATTTTGTAATGCGGACAGGCGAAAGGCCGAGACTCCGTATGGAGGAAAGCTTTAAGCTTTTGTCCCCCTCCAGCCAGGATAACAGCATCTGCCGGTTCTGGTCTTCCAGAAAAGGATGGCCTAAAATCCCGCCGGTCAGCAGACTGCAGGCCAGCGCGAAATTATTATCGATCAATGGATTCTCCAAAAACATGGACTTAAGCTGAAGGCGGATCTCCCTGCGCGTGATGGCATCCCCCAAATCGTTCTGGGACAGATAATCCATAAAGGTCAGCCCTTTTGGTATCTCCTCCGGGGTAAAGCCCAGATTCTTAATAATCTGTATGCCGCAGCGCCTTAAGCAGTCCAGAATGTCAGTCTGGCAAAGCGCCTGAATGTAAATCTCCTTAAAATCGTGAATCCAGATATCACGGGCGGAAAATCCCGCTGTCACGTAACCTTTCTCCCTGGCTGTCATGGCTGTATATTTAAGCAGGTGGCTTTTCCCGCTTCCGGGCCTGCCGGTTACGAACTTGATTTTGCTTCCGCCTTCCCGTATATACTCTTCAAGATAGTGCTTCTGCCAAAAATCGGTAATGAAATTCATGCCTGCTGACAGCTGGCGAAGAAGTTCGGTATCATCCGGCGCCTCTCCCGCGGATAATAGTTTCTTTTCAAACCCAAGCCGGTCAGCCGGAGTTTCCGGTTCTAATCCGGTCATTCTGTATTCGTCCGTCATACGGTTTTCTCCTTATTGAAAATAAAACGTCTTTTACCGGAAAAAGCGGATCGTTGACAGGTACTCTTCCCGTCCCTGGCTGTCCAAAATTCGGATTGCTTTATTTCCCTCACGGCTGGGGCCGAACTGGATTCTCCGCCCGTCTTTAATTTCCTTAATTCCGGAGCCGTAAAGTCTGGCTAAATCAAAGGCATAGCTCTGCTGGTCATAGTCTCTGCGGAATCTTCCCATAGGCGCCAGGAATTTATACAAATTAGTCAGGTAAATATCAGCTTCGGGCTGCCTTTTCAATTTCAGAAGCGCCAGGTCATAGACATCAGCCAGTTCATTGGCAAATGTAAGGGCGTTAAAGGACGCCTTCATCAGCTTGTCCTGTCCGGCCTTTACCTGCCTGGCAAAGCTCTTAGGACGCATACACTGTACCTTCTTCCGGTCCAGATAGAGATCCTGGTTCTCCGCGTCGATTTTCACCCTATAGGGAAACATCTCATAGACAGGGAACTCGCCTTTCACATCCACGCCCAGTTCCCCGCAGGCCTCCAGCATCTGGGCTGCAAATTCACCATCCCCAAAATATTCCCGGGAGTTAAAGCCTGCTTCCAGTTCCTTCATAGCGCTCAAAACGCGGGCTTCCTCAGCCACCGCTGACTCCAGAAGTGCGATGTCGCGGCGAAAACTCTTTAAATCCCCGTTCTCCATTTCTTTGGCAATCATTTTATGAAGCTTCTGAACCCCATTGATCTTGTCCTTCATTTCTTTCTCTAAAACCTGATATTCGCTGTATAATTCTTCGTAATTCATATGTCCCTTCCTTACCGTCTGTGTGACTGTTGTTTTTCTCAGTCCAGTATACTAGAAAAATGCGAATTTTACAATATTATATGTGAAATGTGATGTCCGCTGTGGTTGGATATGGTATACTATAGGCACTTATAATGCGGCCATAATAACAAAAGCGGCAGCCGCCCTACAGGAGGCTTTTATGGAATATCAGTTATATCTCTGGCAGGAGAAGTGCTTAAATGAATGGAAGAAAAAGCACTGCCATGGAATCGTCAATGTTGTTACAGGAGCGGGAAAGACGTATCTGGCCTTAGCCGCCGGAGAGCTGCTTAGAGAGCAGACAGCCGTGTCTGATCTCAGGATTAAAATAGTGGTTCCCACTGCATCTTTGCTGGCGCAGTGGGGTGCTGCCATACGGAATTTTTTTGACGGGACCGTATCCCGCCGGGACATTGGTTTCTATTACAGCGGCCAAAGAGACGCACCGGACCGTCTGTTTATGATTTACGTAATCAATTCCGCCCGTTATTCTCTTGCCCGCCATATTGTCAGGGATCTTGAAGAGGGGTTCACGGTTTTTTTAATCGCAGATGAATGCCACCGCTATACCGGAGACGAAAATCGAAAGATATTTGACTTCCTTCCCTTTACTAAAAATTGCCCTGAGCAGTATGCATCCCTGGGGCTGTCCGCCACGCCCGGGCTAAACCGGCCAGAAAACGCGTCCGTTCTCATTCCCGCCCTGGGCCCGGAGATCTTCCGGTATGGACTTAAAGAGGCAGAAGAAGATGAGACGCTTTGCCCTTACGCCGCCTTTCATATCGCGCTTTCTTTTACCCCTCAGGAAAAAGCGGAGTATGAGGAGCTGAGCGGCAATATGAGGAAAATGTTCCTTAAGCTAATCTCCCATTACCCAAGCTTAAAAGGGCTGAACCGCTCCGCCTTTTTCTGCAGGCTCTGCCAGATTGCCAATGAAAAAGGGGACTACGCATATTTAGCCCGGTCATACTTAAATTCGTCCCACAAACGCAAAAATCTTACCAGCGAAGCCATGTCCCGTCTTCAGTGTGTCATAAAGCTCATAGGACTTTTAGATAAAAGCGCAAAGATTATTATTTTCGGTGAGCGGATTAAGCAGGCCGATATCCTGTATGAGAAGCTGGACCGTCTCTATCCCAACCAGGCCGCGCGCTGCCATTCCGCTATGGATCCCAGTGCAAGAAAGCTTGCTCTGGAACGTTTTCGTGACGGCGAAGTGCGTATTCTCATCAGCTGCCGCGCTCTGGACGAGGGCTTTGATGTGCCGTCCGCCAGCGTCGGAATCGTCATGTCCTCAGCGTCGGTCAACCGGCAGCGGATTCAGCGCCTGGGCCGTATCCTGCGGCGGCACGAGGGGAAAGAGATTGCCAGTCTATACTATCTATATATTGCGGAGTCCTCCGAGGAGGCCTCCTATTTTCCCGTAGAATCCCAGACATCCGCGGTCTGTGAGCTGTCCTACCATTGGGAAAATGATACGTTTTCACACCCTGCCTACGAAAGGCAGGTCCGAACTGCCATGCAGCGATTCAGGCGGGCGAAACCGGACGTCTCGCTTTTGTCCGAGGCAGCAGGCTGTTTTGAACGCGGCATCGTCGGGCCGGACTGGCTCATGGGCAGGGCATACTGTACTGTAAAAATCCAGTTGTCAAAGACAATCGCTGAGAGGAATTACTGGATTTGTATGAAGCAGATTGCCAGATAACTGAAATATATTTGCCTGCCCTGTTAATTAGGGATACTAAAATAAACCTGCCCTGCCTCCAACGGCACCCCTTTGGCCGCATACATCTCGCTGACCGTAACAAACTGGTATCCCTGGGCAGCCAGCAGGGGGATGACCGTCTCAAAGGCCTCGGCCGTGGCTGGATAAAGGTCGTGCATCAGCACAATACTTCCATCCCTTGCCAGGGAGAGCACAGATGCGGCAATGGCATCCTTGTCCTTACTGGACCAGTCCTGCGTATCGATATTCCACTGAATCATGGGGTAGGATACCAGACCAGGCACCTGGCTCTTAAAGGCGCCATAGGGGACACGCACCAGTTTTGGCCGAAAACCTGTTACAGCCTCCACCGCATCGTTGGTCATCTCAATCTGAGAAGCCACTTCTTCCGGAGAAATCTTTTCCAGATTCTTATGGTTGAATGTATGGTTTCCTATCTCGGACCCGGAATCCCGGATTCTCTTAAGGGTATCCTTGTAGTCATTGACGCGGCTTCCTACTATAAAAAAGGTAGCCCTGCCCCCGTAAGCCTGAAGTGTGTCCAGGATTCTTATATCCACGCTGTAATAAGGGCCGTCGTCAAAGGTAAATGCTATCATGGGCTTAGAGGCGTCAGCAGGCCCGGAAACAGGGAACAGCTCATTTTTGCCGCCTGCCGGGTCTAAGGACGCATCACCGGAGGGCGGGGCGGCCTGCACCACGTTTCCCGGCCCATCACTGGATTCTGCAAAAGGCGCAATGGTCTCCGGTGTCTGCTGCCGGCCTTTTTCAGAATCAGACAGAGACGGCCCCAAGACATTTCCCTGTTCTCCTGTTTTGATTGAATCCGACTGATTATTCCTTGCTTCGCTGTTTTTTGCTGCTATCCGGACAGCGGGACCATTGCTCCTGCCCGCCACCACATTCTTTCCATAAAAAAACAGCTGTGCACACCCAATCACAACTGCCAGAATCAAAACCAGCTTCACACCAAACTTCAGGGTAGACTTTAATTCCTTCTCCCGCATCTTTGCCTGTCTGGTCTTACTGATTCGTTTCTTCATTTTGGTATCCTTTGACATAAATTCTGGTCTCCTGTGTATTTTAAATGCAGCCAGCCTTTGACCAGCCTGTTTATTGTAAACAAATTAAGTAGTGCTGTCCATGGATTTAAAGAAATTGAAAGAATATGTCACAATAACTCAATAAACGTATAGGAATAGATACCACTATCAAAAAGATATCAGCCGTCACAACTGCGCGAAATGACGTGAGAAAAAATAGTACCGTACAAAATCTCCTAAAATGAATATGAGAAAAAATATCATGAGAAAAAATGTCCTCAAATCAATGCCGTTTCTTGAAGAATTTTAATTTATATGGTAGAATTATCCATGAAAGGAATTTGATGGTTTATATCGGGGTTTGATATAGATAAAATATGGGATTACCAGGAAACGGGGACTTACTGTGAGAAACGAGAAACTGATTGCACTTATGAATTTAAAGGGTATGACCCAGGCAACCTTATCAAAGGAGACACACATACCTGCCAGCACCTTGAAAAGAATTATAAACGGGGAAAACCAGAAGGATAAGATGGTGCACATGGAGTCCATTTCAAAGGCACTTGGCACTTCCGTCCATTCCATTTTCGACATTCCGTTGGAAACGCCCCTTGCTGCTGCGCTTCGCCCGGATGAAGCAGGAGCATCTGTCACCAAGCTTCTGACTTCAGACGAATCCCTGCTCATTTACTGGTTCCAGAATACATACCGCGAAGGCCAGGCAGCCATCCTTAAACGGGCCAAGGAAGAATACAACAAAACCCAAAACGAAATATCAAAAAAAGTGACGTCACTTGACAAACAAAAAGACAAACCCGATGATTTCGGCCAACTTTCCCTTGAGCTTAAAACGTAGCCAAGCTGCGGTGAGTTTTGCCTCATCGCAGCCTTTTTCTCACATTTTAAGCATTCTGTTTCGTCTGGCCGGCCGTTCTCTTAATCTGCAGAGGCATCCTGACTCCCATGGGATTGAGGATCACGCCCTTTGCCTCTTCTGTCATGATTTGTGGTATCTTGTCAGCCGTCACCACAAGGGGGCGCAGTTTTCCCTCCCGGTTAAACCTCTGGAACTCTAATATGTCTGTAAAGATGGCCTGGAATAACTGTTCGTTCACCTTTACAGCTGCCAGCCCCTTACCCTCCTTCTTCACAGGAACAATGAAACTGCCCTTGCCGAAATCATTGGAAATCTCATCCTGCCATTCCTTAATCTGCGGCAGGTTCTCCTGCCCCGGTTTCCTTCTCAGTTCCTGCATGTAATACAGCATGGTCAGATGAAGGGACGGATTCTCCACCCATATCTTCTCCCCCGACTCCTGTCCCTGCTGATTATTGCGCTTCACAAAGTCCTGCAGCTGAATCAGGCAGTCTCTCCCACCGTCTTTTACCAGCAGCGCATTGACCCCAAGAGTATAAAGGCTGGTGTAGAACATCAGGAACTGCCTGTTCTCCAGCTTCATGGGCCTGACAGGTATTCCTGCCTCGGTCTGTTCTTTTGACTCCTTTATGGCTGCCTGACCGTCAAATAAAACAATGATTTCGTCATCATAGGTTTCCTGGTCGCAGACCACATAGGGCTCTCCCGTACACATGGAAAGCAGAACGTAAAGCTCCCCTGCGTTCTTAAGACGGTACATGATTTCCTGTTTTCCTGTAGTTTCATTCGGTTTCATTTGTTTGTTTCTCCTTTATGGTTTTTCCCTCTTTTCAAATGATACACAGCTTTATTATTTTACCATATCATAAACCCATTGCCAAGCGAGACCTCCCTGCTTCGCTGTCCGGGCTACGGCTTTTTACCAAGTTATTTTCTGAATATATCCACATCCACATTGCCCGTGGAATAGATCCCGGTCCGTTTCTCAGCGCTCCTGAAGCCGGCTGCCATGGCAGCCTCTGCTATTTCATTCTTCTTCAATCCAAGGTCATAGCCCTGCATGTTGTACGGAAGCCAGCCCAGCATCATGTCCCACGGGCCCAAGCCATCCCGTTCGATTCCCTCTGAATAGCAAAGCAGCACGCCGCCCGGATTCATGGCCTTATAAAGCTTCTTCATAAGGCTGGCCAGCTCCTGTTCCACAAAGCTTAAGGTGGCTATGGCCATAATCAGGTCATAGCCCTCCCCTATATCATCCGCCAGGTAATCCCCTGTCATAGGAACCGCCCGCCCTTCCAGGCCGGTGAGACGGATGGACTCCCGGATTGCCGGTTCCATAGCAGGGCGGTCATAGAGAATCCCGGATATATCCTTCCGTTCCCCAATCACTCCCAGGCCCAGCAGCCCCGTTGCGCAGCCTAAATCGAGAATTTTCCTGATTACCGGATATTCCGGAAGTTCTCTTACCATTCTCTGTATCTCAGTCTGGCGGAAGCCCATTTGGGACTCCCGCATGTTCTGTACGTACTGCTCAAAGGTCAGCTGCCCTCCCAGTCCATGGCCCCCGCCGGGGCCGTCTTCAACCAGCCTCTTAATATCCCTGCATCCCATGCACTCCTCTGCGCAGTTAAAGGCCAGATGGCCGCCGATGTATTCCGGCCTGCCTTTTACAAGGTAGCGGTCCGTTTCCCTGCAGTTACAGTACATCCCATCCCTTTTCCAGATAAATCCCAGACAGTAAAGGGCGTCCAGGAAATACCGCGTGTTATCTTCATTCCACCCTCTCTCCTCTGAAAGCTCCCTGACGCTCTTACGCTGGGTAAGGCCCGAAAAGACATCCAGTTCCACCGCCGCATTCAGTACACCGACATACAGCGGGAGATAGGGAAGCCTGATGAGCCTCCGTAAAATCCCCTCTGATGAAAATGAATCCATAGGCATTGATTTCCCCTCCAATCCCCCCATACACAGTTTCCGTTTATTACCTCCTCACTAATAGTATATGTTTATATCTCCGGATTGTCCTACTGTCCTGACGGTATATAGGCTCCCAGCACATCCCTGGACTTTCTGACCACCAGGCCGCTTCCTCCGGCGTTTTTCACATCCTCCACCATACTGACCATAAGAACCGGCTTCTGCATATCCGCATCAGCCGTGTACACGGCAAACCATCCCAGTTCCGTGCCGCTTGTATCTTCCTTGGATGCTTTTATCTCAGCTGTTCCTGTCTTTCCTGCCAGGGTGATGTCTGAACGCATGGCAGCGTGTCCTGTGCCGTGTTCCGAACTGATTACAGCCTTCATTCCGTCCTCCACGATCTCTGCTGTTTCCGGTGTGCAGGCATCCTCAATCCAGACCTCCGGCTCCGGTGTATCCTTGTATACAAGATAGGGCTTCAGGACCTTTCCCCGGTTGGGGTACATGGTATAAAGGGATGCCAGATGGACGGGATTTACCAGCACCTGGCCCTGACCGTATCCGCTGTCCGCCAGCTGGATTTCCGTTTCAATCTGGTCCGTATTGGAGTACTGGGATTCCGCCACCGAGATTTCAAAGGGAAGCTTCTGGTTAAATCCCAGCCGGTCCAGCCCTGCCATAAAATCGTCTTTGCCGATTTTCAGGGCTGCCCTTGCAAAGTATATGTTATCCGAGTAAATATAGGCATTTTTAAGGTTGACCGGGCTGTAGCCGTGAAGGGTGGTAACGTAATATCCGCCCCAGCCCGCATCCTTCTGCCAGCTTAGTCCTGCCGCGTCCTCCCCGAAATTCTCATCCGGCGTAAGGGCGCCTGTGGTAAGGCCGATGACGCCTGTGATGGGCTTAAAGGAGGAGCCGGGGGCAAAGCGCTGCCTGAAACGGTTTAGCATGGGCTTTCTCTCATCCTCATTCAGCCCGGCCCAGGTTTCCTCCGACATGCCCAGGATGAAGTCATTGTCATCATAGCTGGGGGTGTTCACCAGAGCCAGAACCTCTCCTGTGTAGGGATTCATGGCCACTGTACAGCTTTTGCTGTCCTCAAATGCATCATACACCATCTCCTGCAGGCTGCTGTCTATGGTGAGGGTAATATCCTGGCCGTCAATTCTGGGAATGGCTGCCAAAACCTGCTTTTCTTCTCCCTGGGACGTGACAATGGATATAATGCGGCCATTCTGTCCCTTTAACTCCTTCTCAAACAGACCTTCCATGCCGCTCCTGCCTATGACGCTGTCTGACAGATATCCTTCCCCCTTGTGCTCCTCAAGATCCTCTGCCGTCACATTCTGTACATAGCCCACCAGATGGGCCGCTTTCTCGCCCAGGGGATAATACCTGACAGGCGTATCTGTGATCATGACGCCCGGAATGGTCAGAAGTTCGTCCTGAAGCGCCCTGTTCTGTACATTCTCATCCTCCGGAAGTTGGGACTGGAGATTGAGCTCATCCACCTTCTTTAGCGTCTTAATGGGAACAAGGGAATCATCCTTAACCCAGCCGGCCGACAGCTTTTTGCGGATGCTGTCAGCAGAAACGCCTAAAAGCTCTGAAAGCCGGTTTAAGTCGTCCTCTGAATATTTATCCGCCTCCCGGCTCATCTTTCCCGGCACAAGCCCCACCATGGATGCGCTGCCCTTTCCGGCCAGCATAATACCGTTTCGGTCCAGGACGCTTCCCCTTACGGCCTTATCCGTGGTGACCCTTACCTTGTCGTTCCAGCTCAGGTTGGGAAATATGACGCGGTCGTTCCAGATCAGCCTGTATTCTTCGTCTTTCTTTCCATTCTTTTTCTTTCCGGCCTCTTCACTCTCATAGCCTTCTGTCCCGGCTGCCTCAGAGGATGCCTCCAGCTTAAAATCCACCCGGTTCAAAAAATGGATGGGGCCTGCGGAGCTCTCCATGCTGGTCTCATAGCTGACCGTCTGAATCCCCTGGTCCTCCTTCTCCTCCACTCCGGTAATATCCACCCGGATGGAGGAAGCGCCGATGCCCTCGTATATATTCTTATTTCTGGTGATAAAATCCTCCTGGCTGATGTCCATACGGCTTCCGGAATCCAGCATCCGGTACATGGCCTCGTAATTTCCCTCAGTCAGGTATCCTATATACTCCATGAACCGTTCATCCGGCGTGGCCCGCCGTACACCGGCCTGCCCCTTTGCAAACCATAAAAATGCCATGCCCGCAGCAGCGGCCGCAAGACACACCAAGACCAGGGGAATGATAATAACCGCCCTTGATCTTCTTCGTTTTCTTCTGCTTCTCATTTTATATTCCTCTCAAATATCCATGATTATACCGGTCCAGACATACCTTGGCTGAATCCATCTATAAATTGTTGCACATGCAGCAGGCAAAATCAATAGCGCAACCGAATAATTAAGAAAAAAAGAAGGGTTTTTTTTCACATTAATCCTCCTCGTTTAGAACGCTGCGCCGCGTCAGAAAACGTCCGGCATAATTCCTATCCTAATTTTACCATATCCTCTTTTTTCAGTGCTGAACTTTTCTTTAATAATCCTTACAATTACGCGGACCGCCCCATTCCGGGAATAATTTAACGCTCAATATGTCTTGTCACATGTAAATATATGTGCTATACTGTTGCAGACATAAACAGTATGAAAAAAGCCGGTGTCACTCTGCCGGCAGAACAGGGGAAATTATGACAAAGCAGGAAGAAATAGAGCAGTTAAAAGCAGAGCAGGACGCGGTCATCCTGGCCCATTACTATGTGGATCCCCAGGTACAGGAAGTGGCGGATTACATAGGAGATTCTTTCTATTTGAGCAAGATTGCGGCCGGTCTTGACCGCAGAACCATGGTGTTGTGCGGTGTCTCCTTCATGGGAGAAAGCGGAAAGCTCCTGAGTCCGGACAAGGTGGTCCTGATGCCCGACGCACAGGCAGACTGTCCCATGGCCCACATGGTAACAAAGGAGGAAGTGGAACAATACAGAAGGGAATATCCTGACCTTGCAGTGGTCTGTTACATCAATTCCACTGCCGAAATCAAGTCCTGGTCCGATGTGTGCGTCACATCTGCCAATGCGGTCCAGATTGTAAGAAACCTGCCAAACCGGGACATCCTTTTCATACCGGATAAGAACCTGGGACGGTACGTGGCCAGCCAGGTGCCTGAAAAGCATGTGATGCCGGTAAACGGCTGCTGCCCTGTCCACGACCAGATGTCTCCCAAGGAGGTATCCGCCTTAAAGGAAATCCATCCAAACGCCCAGGTACTGGCCCACCCGGAATGCAATGCCCAGGTACTTGAGCTGGCTGATTATATCGGTTCCACCACCGGAATTCTCAAATTCGCCGCCGGCAGCACTTCCCGGGAATTCATCATCTGCACGGAAAACGGCGTGCGCCATGAACTGGAACGGCAGAATCCGGGCAAACACTTTTATTTTCCTGATACAGAACCAATTTGCCGGGATATGAAAAAGATAACACTGGACAAAATCATCCATGTCCTGCGCACAGGACAGAATCAGGCATCCGTACCCAAAGCCTATGTCCCGTCGGCCGGCAGGGCTCTGGAGCAAATGCTTAATCTGGCCCGGTAGCCGCCTGAAAGCAGATTTCAGGCGGTCGATTTCAGACAGTCGATTTCATAAGGAGGCATTAGGAAATGACAAAACATATATACTGTGATGTGGTGATCGCGGGGTGCGGGGCGGCAGGGCTTTACACTGCCCTGAATCTGCCAAAGGACCTGCATGTTCTGATGATATGCAAGGAGGATATGGACACCTGTGATTCCATGCTGGCCCAGGGGGGCATCTGCGTGCTCCGGGGCGAGGACGACTATGAGTCATACTTTGAGGACACCATGAGGGCCGGTCATTATGAAAACCGGAAGGAGAGCGTGGATTTGATGATACGCACCAGCCCCGGCATCATCCGGCATCTTCTGGAGCTAGGAGTAGGGTTTGACAAGAACCCGGATGGTAGTTTAAAATATACGAAGGAAGGCGCCCATTCCAGGCCCAGAATCTGTTTTCATGAGGACATCACCGGTAAAGCCATCACCACGGTTCTCCAGGAACAAACAGCCGCGCTCCCCAATGTGAATATCATGGAATACACTGTCATGACGGATATTCTGACCGCAAACGGAGCCTGTGCCGGCATCCTGGCCAGGACAGGGGACGGCAGTACCCTCTCCATACACGCCCGGGACACGGTCATGGCCACCGGGGGCATCGGAGGACTCTACCAGCATTCCACTAATTTTCCCTGTCTTACAGGTGACGCGCTGACCGTTGCCCGCAAGCATGGCGTAAAACTGGAGCACCTGGATTACGTCCAGATACATCCCACCAGCCTTTACACGGAAAAGCCCGGCAGGTCCTTTCTCATCTCGGAATCAGCCCGGGGCGAAGGAGCTGTGCTCCTTAACGGCAAAGGAGAACGCTTTGTCAATGAGCTGCTGCCCAGGGACGCGGTATCCCAGGCCATTGAAGCTGAGATGGAAAAAGAGGGAAGCAGGCATGTTTGGCTGTCCTTTGCGCCCATGCCCCGTGAAACCATACGGGAACATTTTCCACATATATATGAAACCTGCCTTGAGGAAGGTTATGACATCACAAGGGAGCCCATCCCGGTGGTGCCTGCCCAGCATTATTTTATGGGCGGCGTGTGGGTGGACCTGGATTCCAGAACCACCATGGAGCATCTGTACGCAGTGGGTGAAACCAGCTGCAACGGGGTTCACGGAAAGAACCGCCTGGCCAGCAACAGCCTGTTGGAGAGCCTGGTGTTTGCCGGGAAAGCCGCAAAAAGAATAGAGAACAGCCAGAAAGGGAGAATTAATTATGAATCCAATTACCATGCAGCTTGTTGCTGACAAATACATACGTCTTGCCCTGGAGGAGGACATCAGCAGTGAGGACGTGTCCACCAACTCAGTCATGCCCGAATACAAAAAAGGCGAGGTACAGCTTATCTGCAGGGAGGACGGCATCATTGCCGGATTACAGATTTTTGAGCGCGTATTTACCCTTCTGGACCCGGAAACCAGGGTTGTCTTTGATGTCAGGGACGGGGAGGAAGTAAAGAAAGGCCAGCATCTGGCTACAGTCACAGGGGATGTGCGCGTCCTCCTGTCCGGCGAACGGACGGCCCTGAATTATCTGCAGCGGTTAAGCGGCATTGCCACTTATACACATACCGTTGCGGGGATGCTTGAGGGTACCGGGACAAGACTTCTGGACACCCGGAAAACCACTCCCTGCATGCGTATTTTTGAAAAATATGCGGTGCGGATTGGAGGCGGGCAGAATCACCGCTATAACCTGTCCGACGGCGTGCTCTTAAAGGATAACCACATCGATGCAGCCGGAGGCGTCAGGGAGGCGGTGACCGCTGCAAAGGCATACGCTCCCTTTGTCCGCAGGATTGAAGTTGAGACAGAGAACCTGGATATGGTGAAGGAGGCAGTGGACGCCGGCGCCGACATCATCATGCTGGACAACATGACGCCGGAGCAGATGGCTGAAGCCATACGCTATATTGACGGCCGGGCCGAGACCGAGTGTTCCGGCAACATGACAAAAGAAAACATCCGGACCATTGCAGAGCTGGGTGTGGATTATGTATCCAGCGGCGCACTGACCCACTCTGCCCCGATTCTGGATATCAGCCTGAAGCACCTGAAGGTGTTGACGGATTAAACCGTAACTATGTTTTGCAGGAGGGAATGAGAAATGGAATGTGCAATGAACGGAACGCAGAGACGCAGAAAGCTTCTGGATATGATGAGGCAGGCTTCCACCCCTTTATCCGGAGGAGCCCTTGGCAGGGCAACCGGCGTCAGCCGCCAGGTGGTGGTCCAGGATATTGCTCTCCTGCGCACCATGGGCTATCCCATTCTCTCCACCGCCCGCGGGTATGTCCTCAATGAATCCAAACACGCATCCCGTCTCTTCAAGGTCTGCCACACCAATGAGCAGACCGAGGATGAACTGGTCACCATCGTGGACCTGGGCGGAACCGTGGCGGATGTCATGGTCAATCACCGGGTATACGGGAAAATGTCAGCCCCCTTAAATATCAAGAACCGCCGCGACGTGCAGTTGTTCATGAACAATATACAGACCGGAAAATCCACCCCTCTCATGAATGTCACCTCCGGCTACCACTTCCACCATGTCTGCGCCGAGCAGGAGGAGATACTGGATGAGATAGAGGAAGCCCTGAGAAAAAAACACTATCTGGCAGAGCTGCTGCCCTATGAGATGTCCGATAATGAGTAAACAGGAGCCTGATATGCAGAAAAAAACACATGCTGTAAACCCATTTTACTGCGGCCTTACAGTACACCGTTATACGGAATACTCAAAAAAGCTTACAAAACGCCTGCGGGCAGCGCTGATTACAGACCTGCACAGCACCATATACGGCAGCGCACAGGAGCCGATTCTTAAGGCCCTGCAAAGTCACAGGCCCGACCTGGTTCTCATGGCAGGCGATATTGCCGACCACAAAGTCCCACATAAGGGGACTTTACTGCTTTTAGAGGGCCTGAAGGGACAATACCCCTGTTATTATGTTACGGGAAACCATGAGCATTGGATTCACCAGATACCCGACATCAAGAAAATGTTCACCGGATATGGGGTTACTGTCCTGGGGGGCCAGACCATCCGTACAACAATCAAGGGGCAGCCCCTGATCATAGGCGGGGTGGATGACCCCCATGCCTTTACAGACTCCCACCACTCCATTAAACTGGATTCCAGATGGAAGGAACAGTTCTGGCGCTGCTGTTCCCGCACCTCCCCCGCCGTCTACTCCATCCTGCTGTCACATCGGCCGGAGCTCACCAAATATTACAGGGACAGCGGATTTGATCTGATTGTGGCCGGCCATGCCCATGGAGGGCAGGTCCGTATGCCCGGCTGCTCTGGCGGGCTTCTGGCGCCTCACCAGGGCTTCTTTCCCCGGTACGCAGGGGGACAGTATGCCCTGGGAACCACCTCCCTGATTGTCAGCCGGGGACTGTGCATCAACAGGCTTCCCCGTATTTATAATCCTCCGGAATTGGTGCTGGTGGACCTGAGCCCCATTTCATAGAGCGTACCATCCTCTCTATATGCTCTTCCCGGCGGGTCACAAATGGGTCTGGTCCTCCTGCAACAGCCTGGCATCCGCTGCCCGCAGGGGCCGCGCATGCGGCAAGCGCTGCCGGCTGCATGCATCTGCTTGTGCTTCTTTTGTCTTGGATGATACTGGTCCTTTTTCTCATTTTCTCTCCTTCCGGTCAGAAACCCGCAAAAATAACGACATGCCAGTCAGTTTACCGCGCCTGCAATGATCCAAATCAGCCCTGCCCCGGCGCCCCCATCCCCTTTTTTTTCTCTCCATAGCTGAGGCGAATTACCTGCACACCGTAAAATGCGCCCGGTACCATGACCAGCCAGGAGCTGCTTTCCGCGTTACCGCTGCCTGCCAATAAAGCGCACTCCAACAGCATCATGTGAAAAGGTACACACAGGGTCATCACCACTGTATATCCAATAGGGAGTATATATTGCCTCACCTTGTTTTCTTTTTCCCACATATATCTTACCTCCCGGAGACGGCGGATTTTATTAAGGTTTTTCTAATTTTTCTTACAGTTGCTTCCAGCATCTTTACATTTTCCAATCGTATGCTTACTATACAGTTTAAAGGAGGAGAACCCTATGATTCAAACGATGAAACACGATTTCCAGCTGTCTCCATTCTGCTGCGGCCTTGGAAAACTGACCATTGCCAGCTGGCTGCTGACAAATACCATGTTCCTTTTGGCCAGTCATGTTCCCTTTGTGACACTGGACTTTGTGAGACAGATTTCACTGGAAAGCTTCTTGGGCATCTGGCTTGGAATCTTTCTCTGCATGGTTATTCCCTATGTACTTCCCTCTGCCCGCTCCCGGATTCATTTTTCCCTGATTCCCAGCGTGCTCATGTATATTGCCACCCTGATGATAAAGGAAACGTTCATACTATGATAAAAACCATGGAACAATGGCTGACCGGAAAAAGACTGCTGATAATCCTCACCATCGCGGCGGCTGTCTGGTTTTCGTTCACCGCCGTCATGACAGTGCTGCGGTACCGGCTGAATTACGCGCCGGCTTATGATTTCGGAATTTTTTCACAGATGTATTACTATATGGATAAATGCCTGTCTCCTCTGACCACCTGTGAGCGCGACGGGCTTTTATCCCATTTTGCGGTCCATCTCTCACCTGTCTTTTACGTACTGCTGCCCTTTTACAAATTAGTCCCCCGGCCGGAAACCCTGTTGGTGCTCCAGTCCCTCGTTGTCATAAGCGGAATGGTTCCCTTATGTCTTTTGACCAGGGCATTTGGATTCACCCGCCCGCAAACCTTGTGTTTCGGTCTTATGTACTGCCTTTATCCGGCTTTTATGGGCGGATGTTTTTATGATTTCCACGAAAACAAATTCCTGGCCGTCATCATTCTCTGGTGCATGTACTTTCTGGAAACAGGTCATTTTAAATCCATGCTGGCCTCTGCCGCCCTTCTCCTTATGGTGAAGGAGGACGCGCCTGTCTATGCGGCCTGTATCGGACTTTACCTGTTCCTGTGGAAAAAACAGTACCGCTTGGGAGCCGTTGTCTTTCTGGCGTCATGCGCATATTTCTGTATTGCTATCTGGTATATCAACCGTTTTGGGGAGGGAGCCATGATTAACAGGTTTGACAATTTCATATCGGACAAGCGCCTTGGCTTAGTCAGCATGTTTAAGACCATCCTGGTCAATCCGGCCTATGTGCTGTCCCAGATTGCGGTGAAGGACAAAATCCTGTTTTTCCTTGAAATGCTCCTTCCGCTGGGTTTCCTTCCACTCATGACAAAAGACTGGCAGAAATGGACCCTGCTCATCCCCTTTGTACTCATCAACCTGATGTCCAATTATAAATACCAGCACTCCATCTACTTTCAGTATACCTACGGTTCCGGAGCCCTGCTCATTTATCTGGCATTGGTGAATTTCCGGGATATGAAGCATACCTTCGGCCACAGGCGCAAAAACCGTACAGGATATGACGGCCGGCTTCCGGGCTCCGCCTGCGCCTGCGGCCTGCTATGCGGCCTCGTCCTCATAGGAGGCGTGATGTACAGCAAGTCAAATTATGCCAGCCTGTTTCAGCGCCATCACGAGGAGGCCGCCCAGGCCAGGAGCATTCTGGATCAGATTCCCCAGGATGCCTCTGTAAAGTCCTCCACCTTCTTCCTTCCCCAGCTTTCCATGCGGGATGAAGTCTACCTGCTCACAAGCAGTCATCCGGCTGACTATATGGTGGTGGACCTGAGAAAGGGTTATGAAAAGGACCTGGAACAGATTTTGGCCGACTGCCAGGAACATGGGTATGAGCCGGCAGGAACCGTGGACGGCTATGTGGCCCTGCTAAAGCAGGATGTGGAATCCAAGGGCGGCCTGGCACGCAGCCATAAGCAGCTGTTTCACGCCGCCCCCAGCCAGGACCGGCAAAAGCTCCTGCCAGACCCTCATGATGTTCATGGGTCCGGATATTATTCGGATAAACCGTCTGCCTGAATCATATATTTGATGACTTTGAACTTTTTATGAGAAACAAAGACCTGTTTTTAAAGGATCTAAAGGCACGGCAGCTTCATTCCTATAGGTCCGCCGGCATCACACAGATTAAAGTGCTGGTGCATCCGAAAGACAGGGACCTGCTGCGTCTTCGGTAATTGTTTCCGCAAAAGACCTGGAAATCTCTATAAGGAGTTCTGTTATCTTCTCCATGGACTGTACCGGAATGAATTCATACTTTCCATGGAAATTATGTCCTCCTGTACACAGGTTCGGACAGGGCAGCCCCATATATGACAGTCTGGCGCCGTCCGTGCCTCCCCGGATCGGTACCACGATTGGCCGGATACCCAGCTTCTCCATGGATGCCCTGGCCTTATCAATCAGGTCCATGTGGGGCTCAATCTTCTCTTTCATGTTATAATAGGAGTCCTTTACCACAGCCTCCACGGTTCCGGAACCATATTTCCGGTTCAGGAATCCGGCTGCCTGGGCAAACAGTTCCTTCTTGTGCTCAAACTTCACCCTGTCATGGTCCCTGATGATATAATCCATCCTGGTCTCCTCCACACAGCCGGTCATCCTGTCCAGATGGTAAAAGCCCTCATACCCTTCCGTATACATAGGATTCTCATCTGCCGGAAGCAGCGACTGGAATTCCATTGCCATGAGAAGGGCATTTCTCATACGCCCCTTGGCCGTGCCCGGATGGATATTGGCACCATGGACCGTCACCCTGCCGGACGCAGCATTAAAGTTTTCGTACTCCAGCTCTCCCAGCGCTCCGCCGTCCACAGTGTAAGCCACATCAGCCCCAAAGCCTTCCACATCAAAGCCGTCGGCTCCCCGGCCCACCTCCTCGTCCGGCGTGAAGCCGATACAGATCGTCCCGTGCTTTACTTCCGGATGCCTGAGAAAATAAGCTGCCATGGTCATGATTTCAGCGATACCTGCCTTATCATCCGCTCCCAGCAGAGTGGTCCCATCCGTGGTAATCAGGGTCTTGCCCTCATATTCCTTTAAAACAGGAAAATCCGCTGTCCTCATCCATATGTCCTGTTCCCTGTTCAGGCAGATGTCCTGTCCGTCGTAGTCCCGGATGAACTGCGGCTTTACATCCTTTCCGGAAAAGGAGGGAGCCGTGTCCATATGGGCGATAAAGCCCAGGGCCGGAGATGTCTTTCCCTCCTCCAGATTGGACGGAATACATGCATATACATACCCCTGTTCACTCATCCTCACCTGGGATGCCCCCAGCTCCTTAAGCTCCCCGACCAGCTTATGCGCCAGTTCAAACTGCTTCTTTGTGCTGGGAACGGACTCCCTGTCATCCTCTGACTGAGTATCGTATGAAACGTAATCCAGCAATCTCGCTGTAACCTCCGATATTTCTACCACCTCTCTATTTCCTCCTGCATTTTTTATTATGAATTATATTGCCGGCCTTATATTACCAGAGCGTGTCTGGAACTTCCCTTGTTCCCCGACGCTACCGGTTTGCCAGCTCCTCCGTGATTTCCTCCCATGTAATGCCGCGGTCCGCCATGAGCACCATCATGTGGTAGAGAAAATCCGAAATCTCATATTTGATTTCCTCCGGGTTGGGATTCTTGGCCGCTATGACGATTTCAGTGGCCTCCTCTCCCAGCTTCTTGAGTATCTTGTCAATTCCCTTGTCAAACAGATAGTTGGTGTAAGAGCCTTCCTTTGGATGCTCCTTACGGTCCAGTATGACCCCAAACACCTCCTCAAATACCTTCAGGGGATTTGTTTCCTTGTATTCCTTCTCCGCCAGCGTGGTAAAGAAACAGGACCTGTTTCCTGTATGGCAGGCAGCTCCCACCTGCTTCACCGCCGCCAATATGGTGTCATTGTCACAGTCAATCTTCAGGGATTTTACATACTGGAAGTGGCCGCTGGTCTCACCCTTAAGCCACAGCTTCTGCCTGCTCCTGCTGAAATAGGTCATCCTGCCGGACGCCAGTGTGGCCTGGAATGATTCCTCATTCATGTAGGCCATCATCAGCACCTCCATCGTCTTATAATCCTGGACAATGACAGGGATAAGACCGTCACCTCCCAGCTTGAAATTCTTCCATTCCAAAGAGCTCTCAAAGGTATCCGTGACAATACCCGCGCCTTTTAAAATCTGCTTCAGCTCCATCACCTTGTCCAGGTCATCCTCCGCCAGAGTCAGGACAGCGCCTTCCACCTGGGGACACCCCAGGCTCAGCTTTAAATCCCCGGCCATTTCCTGGACGCTTTCATGACCTCCGCAGAATATAAGGCTTGTGCAGGATATCTCACCGATCTCCCCCAACTCAGCCAGGGTCGGGACAGGACCGGATGCCCTGCATATCATCATGGACGCCCCCAGCTGAATATACTCCTCCACACGGTTCAGATAGGACAGGTCCGGCATGTAGGCATATATCTTTTCACTGCCAAACCGGTCTGCCGCCTCCTTCATCATATCCACATTGTCTTCATAGCTCACATCCAAGAATACGGCGCTGGCTCCTGCATACAGGTACTTTTTCACATCCTCCAGGCGCCTGATCCGTCCTCCCGCCAGTATGGGCTCATCCACGGTGCGGGCTGTTTCCTTGATAGCGCCTATGACAGCCTCGTGGTCCTCATCTGAAAAAGAACGGTCGCAGATAAATATTTCATCCGCCCCGTTGTCACAGGCTGTCCTGGCAAGGTCCTTAAGCCTGCCCTCATACTCAAGCTTTCCGTTCCAGGAAAATGCCTTTCCGTTCCTGTAACCAAATCCCATAATCAGCTTCTTGCAATCAGTCATTTGAATCTCTCCATTTTCTCTGGTACTTAAGCCTCATAAAGCCTCACAGCCTCGGCAAGGTCAATCCTGTTCTCATAAAGGGCCTTACCGATGACAGCTCCCCTGATACCCGCCTCATGCAGGCATTTTAAATCCTCCATACAGGATACCCCGCCGGAGGCTATGATGTCAAGTCCTGTCTCCTCTGTAAGCTTCCTTGTGGCCTCCACATTAGGGCCGGACAGCATTCCGTCCCTGGATATGTCGGTATAGACAATGTGCCTGACACCATATTCCTTCATGGTAAGACACAGGTCCCGGGCGGTAAGGGAGCTGACTTTCTCCCATCCCTCCACTGCCACCATGCCGTCCTTCGCGTCCACGCCTGCCACAATGGCCTCCTCGCCGAACGTTCTTACCATATCCCTGAGGAATTCCGGATGTTCCACTGCCTTGGTTCCGATGATGACACGCCTGACCCCCAGCCCCAGCATACGCTCCACCGCCTCTCCGGAACGGATGCCGCCGCCAATCTCAATCGGTATGGAAACCGTGTCCGCAATCCTGCGTATGACCTCCTCATTGACAGAATACCCTGCCAGGGCACCGTCTAAGTCCACCAGATGCAGGAAGGACGCCCCTTTTTCCTGCCAGTGGGCAGCCACCTTTTCCGGGGCGTCCGAGTATATGGTGATATCCTTAAACGCTCCCTGCCTCAACCGGACACACTGTCCGTTCTTCATATCAATTGCCGGATATAGCTGCATATGAATCTCCTTTTATTCTATTATTTTCTCTCTGTACTCAGACGCCGGTTCTCCGGGACATCCGCACATTTCCATCCGCCGGTTAATCTCGCCGGCCAGCATGGCTCCATAGGGTCTGCTCCTTGGTCCCGCTGCCAGGATATGGGCGAATCCATCCTCAGTCACCCCGATAACCATGCCTGAGCTGTATTCTGCCTGCCTCAGACGGGTATACGGCACTGCCTCAAACTGATATGAGGCGGAAATGACGAAATGATCCGTGAGATAAACCTTCATGCCCTTTGCATATTCGCCGGCAGCCGCCAGTTCCCTGTCCGCCTGCGCCAGTTCCCCATGACGTCCTGCCAGCCGTCTGTTCTGGGCCTTCAGCCGCCTGCCGTAAGAAATTCCGCAGACTGCGGCACCAGCCAGAAGGACTGCCGGCACCACGTAAAACAGCAGTCCCAGGGGATACTGCTCCAAAAATGTCCTGGGCACCGCATCCAGATAATAGTTTCCGACTATATCTGACATTTCCTCCATGGTCATGGGTATCTGAGTCTCCTCCCACATCAGGCTGTATGACTCCCTTGCATATCCCATAAGCTCTGACTGGATGGGCTCCCCAAAACCACAGACGTCCACAGGAGCCGGCGGCTTCTCAAGACCATCGCTGTATGTATACTCCATCAGATCCTTCAGATTTTCAGGCAGTTCCCCCTTCATGGAAATGATATAAGGACGGAACATAAAATCAAAGCCAAAATAGTACTGGTTTTTGCTTTTTACATGCTCCACGAAGCTGTCTGTCAGATACTGGAGTCTGACATAGCTGTACCTCTCCGGTTCTGATATATCAAAAAGAACCGGGGAGGCCAGCTCCTCCTCATAATTTTGTGCGGCCACCCTCTCCAGTAAAAGGCCGGACAATGCCGCAGCCAGTCCCAGAACCAGGCACAGGACCGCGCCGTACAGCCGTATGTCCGTGTAACGGAGCATTGTCATCTTCCGGGACAGGGCGGGCATCTCTCCCATCCTAAAGGCTCCCCTTGGTGGAAAGTACGCCTGACAGACGCGGTTCCGCCGCCACCGCGCCGTCCAGGGCCTTGGCGAAAGCCTTAAAGGCAGCCTCGATGATATGGTGATTGTTTGTCCCTGAAAGCTGTTTTAAATGAAGGTTCATCTCCGCCCCATAGGAGACGGCGTAAAAGAATTCCCGCACCATCTCAGTCTCCAAATCCCCTACCTTTTCCCGGTCCAAGACCAGGTCGCAGACCAGATAGGGCCTTCCGCAAAGGTCCAGGGCGCAGAGCACCAGGGATTCGTCCATGGGCAGTATTTGGGAGCCGTAACGCATAATCCCCTTTTTGTCTCCCACTGCCTTTCGGATGGCCTGTCCCAGCACGATTCCCGTATCCTCTATGGTGTGGTGGGTATCCACCTCCAAATCTCCCTTCACCGTAAGGTCCAGGTCAAAAAAGCCATGGCGCGCGAAGCTGTTTAACATATGGTCAAAGAATCCGATGCCTGTGCTGATGTTCCCTCTGCCGGATCCATCCAGGTTAAGGGTCATGGATATATGCGTTTCATTGGTGTCTCGGGTGATGGATGCAGTCCGTTCCATATTCGTTATACCTCCCTATTGTTCAAAGCGCACTCTGACTGAATTAGCGTGGGCTGTCAGGTGTTCTGACTCGGCAAATGCCTCTATGTCCTTATGGGCTGTCTCAAGAGCCTCTCTGGAATAATAAATAATGCTGGATTTCTTAATGAAATCATCCACGCCAAGGGGTGAAAAGAACTTAGCCGTCCCATTGGTGGGCAGGATGTGGTTGGGGCCGGCAAAATAATCTCCCAAAGGCTCTGAGCTGTACTCTCCTATAAAGATAGCGCCTGCGTTCTGAATCCTGGTCATGACCTCAAAAGGATTCCTGGTGACGATTTCCATGTGCTCCGGCGCAATGCTGTTGGCTGTTTCCACTGCCTTTTCCATGGATTCCGCCACCAGGATATAACCGTAATTATCCAGGGACTTTCTTATGATGTCGCTGCGTGACAGCACCTTCAGGAAACCATCCACCTCATCGGATACTTTTCTGGCCAGATCCATGCTGGTGGTCACCAGTATGGAGGAGGCCAGCTCATCGTGTTCTGCCTGGCTTAACAGGTCCGCGGCCACAAAACGCGGATTGGCGCTGTCATCGGCAATCACCAGGATTTCGCTGGGGCCTGCTATACTGTCAATGCTCACGTGGCCATACACAGCCTTTTTGGCCAGGGCCACAAAGATGTTGCCGGGACCCACTATTTTATTCACTCTGGGGATGGAAGCCGTGCCGAAAGCCAGGGCCGCCACTGCCTGGGCTCCGCCTGCCTTATAGACCTCTGTGGCTCCCGCCATGTGGGCCGCTGTCAGAGTCACCGGATTTACCTTTCCGTCCTTTCCGGGCGGCGTCACCATGGCGATGCGCTTCACCCCTGCCACCTCGGCCGGAATAATATTCATCAGGACAGAGGAAGGATACGCCGCCTTGCCGCCGGGCACATACACTCCCACACTCTCTAAGGCAGCCACCTTCTGGCCCAGGATAGTGCCGTCAGGCTGGGCGTCAAACCAGCTGTTTTGTCTCTGCTTCTCATGATAACGGCGGATATTGTCCATGGACCTCTCCATAACCTTCAAAAGCCCCGGTTCCACCTGTTTCATGGCCTCATCAATTTCCTCCCGGGTCACGCGTATGCTGCTCCCATCCATGGCCGCCCCGTCAAACCGCTTTGTATACTCAAACAGCGCCTCGTCTCCCCTGGTCTTTACATCATCCACAATGGCCTGTACGGTCCGGGTATAGCTGTCATAATTATTGGGGTCCCTTTTCAACATGTCCGCCAGAATATTCTCCATGGACTTATTATCTAATGTCACGATTCTCATGCCTAACATTCCTCCGCTTTCCTGATTTGCTCCTGTCGTCCTACTTTCCCGCATTCTCCTTAAGATATGACTGGAACTTCTTGATGATGGCCGTGATGCGTTCATTTTCCGTCTTCATGCTCACCTGGTTTACCACCATCCTGGCGGACAGGCCGCACACCTCCTCCAGCACCATAAGACCATTCTCCCGCAGGGTGGAACCTGTCTCCACGATATCCACAATCACCTCGGACAGACCTACGATGGGGGCCAGCTCGATGGAACCGTTCAGCTTAATGATTTCCACGGTTTGATACTTCTGGTTATAAAAATAGTCCTTTGCTATGTTGGGGTACTTGGTGGCCACCCGAATCAGCTCGTGGTGCTCCAGCCTTTCCCTGGCTGATTCAGGTCCGCAGACGCACATTCTGCACTTTCCCACCCCAAGGTCCATGACCTCGTAGAGCTTGCGCCCCTCCTCCAATATGGTATCCCTTCCCACTATGCCGATGTCGGCCGCCCCGTACTCCACGTAAGTAGGCACATCATTGGCCTTTGCAAGGAAAAAACGCACGCCCAGGTCCTCATTCACAAAGATAAGCTTCCTGGAAGCCTTATCCTTCATCTCATCACAGGAAATGCCGATTGCCTCAAACATCTCCATGGCTTTGTTCGCAAGCCTTCCTTTGGCTAACGCTATGGTCAAATATCTCATTGTATTCACGGCCTCCCTGTGTTTACTCGTAAGCGGTAATGGGTATCTGATCTATATTCCCGTTCACCGTGTCCATGGCTGTCACCGTGGTCCCGTCCCCCTTCAGGTACAGGACATTGCGCATGCCCCTCTGTGCCGCCATGGCCTTGTAATCCTCCACCGGCACCTGTTCCTTCTTCTTCATGGACTGAACGGCCAGCCCCTTATCCCTGAAATAGCTGCCCAGCCACAGGGCCCGGGATCTGGCTGACGTCTCATAGAGTATCACCGTATTCACCAGCGTCACCGGGACATCAATCTGCTGCCTGGAAAGAGCGGCCATCAGCTGGTCCACCACAATCACAAAGCCCACTGCAGGCGTATCCTTTCCAAACTGCACCAGCAGCTTGTCATACCGGCCTCCGGTGACAATATAATCCCCGGTTCCATACGTATATGCCTTAAAAATGATCCCCGTATAGTACTGATACCTGCTGAGCATCCCCAGGTCGTAGGATACATAGGCTTCCAGACCCCTGCTCTCCAGAATGGAGTGGACCTTCTCCAGCCGCTCAATGGCAGCCAGGGCCCCCGGATTGGCGGTAAGCTTTTTCGCTTCCTGCATCTGCTCCAGGGAGCCGAACAGCTCCGGAAGCTTCAGAAAAGCCATCTTAAGCCCTTCGTCCATGGACTGGTTCTTCAGCAGACCCTCCACGGCAAAATAGTTCTTGTTTTCAATGTACTGATTCAGCTCTTCCTCCACTTCCTCTTCCAGCCCCGCCTCCTTTAGAAGGCTTCTGTAAAACGCCACCTGACCCAGCTCCACCTGGAACTCCTTAAGGCCAGCCTGTCTCAGGCTGTCAATGACCATGGCAATCATCTCGGCATCCGCATCCTCGGAATCATCCCCAATCAGCTCAGCCCCTGTCTCAGCCCGTTCCTTCAGGCGGCCCTGGTAGCTGCTGTTATTCTTAAAGGTGCGTTCCAGATAGCAGAGCCGAAGAGGCATGTGGTCGTCCATAAAGTATTTGGCCACGCACCGCGCAACCGCCGGCGTCATATCCGGCCTCAGCACCAGTGTATTGTTGTCCCGGTCAAAGAACTTAAACATCTCCCTGTCCGGCACGCTTCCCCTGTCCTTGCTGAAAATATCAAAATATTCAAAACTCGGAGTCTGGATATGCTCATATCCGTACAGGTAAAAGATATCCAGAATCTTGTCCTGTACTGCCAGCTTCTTCCTGCATTCTCCGTTATAACTGTCCTTTACGCCCTCCGGCGTATGAATCAACCGATTATTTCCTGCCATCCTGTTCCCTGCCTTTATATTTTTCCGCACTTTCATCCCTTTTTGCTTTCCTGTGGTAAAGTGCTAATTCATTAACGTGATTGTTTCATTATAGAGGAAAACCATGCGGCTGTCAATCCTATTTTCGCGTGCCCGAAGCAGTTTCGGGATTCTATTCTGCTCATAGTACAATATACCTTATTATACTTTTATTTACAGGACTGGTCAATGAAAATGTATCCGCAGGGAGGCATGCGGGGAGGTATGGAAGGCGCGGCGCTTCACGCGCAGCCTCCTATGACCTTCTGTCCAGGTCTTTTTGTATTTCTTCCAGATAGTGGACCAGAAAGCCGGCATGGGAACGGACCCGCCAGTTTTTGTCCACCTCGTCGTAGGTAAAGCTTTTGCGCCCTCCCTCCTCCATCCGTTTCCAGTATCCCTCTATCTGTTCAAAAGGCAGGTAATATATCTCGTCCAGGCCGGTAAAATAGAGAATGATAAATGCAATTCCGCCCTGTTTCTCAAATTCCCCCATGAATTCGATCTGGTGGGGATGGATATTTTGAAGGGGAAATGTCTTTACCGCGCATTCCTTGGCATCAAAACACACCGGAATCCCCTGCACGGCCCCGATATAGTCCACGGTACTCTTCTGGTCAAAATAGGCCAGGGTGATGTGGCGGCTGGACTTGGCAATTTCAATGGGAGTGATGGGCGTCGGTATCTTCTGTATCAGAGCCAGTTTCTTTTCCCTGTACAAATCGTTGGTATGGTTAATCAAATCTTCAAGGGTAGAGCCCCTTAATCCTCTGGAATTCCAGGTACCCATGTCAGTTCATTCCTTTTATGTATTCTGTATTTGCAGGATAGTGTTTCCCATGTGTCTCTATCCCGTGCATCAGATAAGTATATCAAAATCAAGGATATTTCACAAGCACCGCAATTTCAAAAAAATATAAAGTAACGGAAAGGATTCAGGAGCCTCAATCGTATTAATAGTGAACGAATCAAAAAAGGAAATTGAAAAACATGAAAATCAGAACTATAATGACAGCAGCAGCCACAGGCATTCTATTAACCGCAGCGGGAAGCAGTCTTGCATGGGGTGCCGGCCGGACCTGTCCCAGAGGATATGCTCGCTGTACGGACTATGAATACTGCAGGAGCCACGAACACGGAGACTGCGAAGGCCGCTGGTCTGAGGACGGGGATTGGATATGCCCGGACGGAAAAACCATGGACAGACGTCCTCACCAGGCACTTCAGGGTATGGATGCCATGGCGGAAACAGCCCTCATGGCAGACGCGGCTGCGGTTCACATTACAGATAGAAAAACGGTACTGCACCTGGCAGTACCGGACATATGGAGCGGCTATTCGGCAGGAATCAGATGTAGGAGGCCATGACCATGGCTGATACAAAAAGCCCGGATCTGTCCCATGTGCTGGAATCCGTGATGAAGCTTCCTGATAAATACAGAATCATCGTTTATCTGCATTATTATGAGGGTTACTCAGCCGTGGAGATTGCGGGTATTTTACATAAAAATGTCAATACCATATATACACATCTGTCAAGAGCGAAAGCCGGTGCCGCGCAGAATGAAATGGGCGGTATCCCTTGCCTGTCTCCTGCTCTTTGCCACCAGCGGCCTGGGCAGTTACAGCCTGTACTACACGAAAGCAGCCGTCATCAGCATAGACGTGAACCCCGGCATTGAACTGGACATCAACCGCTGGGGAAAGGTGGTGGGCCAGACCACCTACGGGGAAGAAAGCGAGACCGTCCTCCAGACCCTTTCGCTGAAACACCTGGAATATGAGGAGGCACTGGCGCTTCTGCTGGGCAGCGATGCCATGCAGCAGTATCTGAAAAAAGACGCCCTTGTCTCCATCACGCTGGAAACAAAAGACAGGGACCTTAAGATGCTCTCAAGCCTTCAGGAGTGCGTGGACACAGCCTTAATGCAGTGCCATGGCGTAAAAGCAGAGTATGCCACCGTGGACAGCCACATGTGTGAGGAAGCCCACCAGCACGGGATGTCCTTAGGAAAGTATTACGCCATACAGGAGCTTCCCACAGCGGACCCCCAGGCCACGCTGGACGAATTCAGGGATAAGACCATGAAAGAGATAAAGGGCCACACGGAACACTGTGAACACCGTCAGCAGAGAATGCAGGGGGAAATGTGGGGAGAATCACCGGAAGGATCATTTATCCTGTATTCCACTTCTGGCTCCCGGTTCATCACCATGGGCAGTGATTCCCTTGTCTGCCTGTAAATCTTTTTATCTTCACCCAAAAGGGTGATTTCCTCCTTTTGGCTGCTCAAAGGGTTGATTCTTCCTGGTATCAACTGTTCACTGATGTTTTCGCTGAACGCATAAAGCTCCACTGCCAGCCCCTTTTCTCCTGCCGGAACCGCTCTTGGCACCATCCATCTGTCCTCATGCCGGACAGCCCCTTCCATATCCGAAATCTGCTCGTAGCCTTTGGCCTGAGTCCAGGAAAATTCCAGGTTTTCATCCAGGCCGTCTATCTGGAAATAATATCCGGCCAGCCCTTTCTCCGTGTCAATCTTCTTGGATGTGGTACAGAACTCTGCCAAAATCTCACGGTATCCGGCGTCCCCGGCATCATGGTTTTCGCTGTGCGTTCCCATCCGCTCTGCCGTATACCCCATATCCGGTATTCCCGGTCCAAAACAGCGCATATCAAAGCTCCGGGAACCCGCCTCCATGTCATTCTCCATTCGGTTTTTCCTGTAGTCCAATATACGCAGTTCAGCGACCATCTCATTATTCTGCAGCATTCCACGCACCAATTCCACTGTCACCCCATTCCTGCTGACAGAATATCCGCTTTCATTTTCCAGAACATACACCGGATACGGTGAATGGGCTATGATTCCAAATCCTGGGGCAAACTGATATGCAGGTACAAAGCTGGATGCTTCCTGCGCGTTTTGCCGTCCCTCACCGCACCCGGCACACCCCAGAATAACCAGAAAAATCCCTGCCATGATTCCCGCCTTGACCCCTGCCATTTCTGCCCATCTCCTTCCCCAACCGAAATGTTTCATAATACTGCCTCCATTCCCCCTGTGCCCAAACGAAATATACTATATTATCCAGTATATTGAACCAAAGAGGGCAAGTCAATGAAGGTTTTGGGATATTAAGGATATCTTCATAAAATCGAAAAACAAGTTATACGGGAAACGGTATGGAAGCTTGACGCATTCATGTAAATGTCTATATTGACATATGTTAACATCAGGAATATACTATATGTTAACATCTGTTAATTTGAGGGGATGTAATATGAATACACATACAAGAGAAAAAAAGCCATATCATTTTGGTAATTTAAAAGAAACGCTCATCGAACAGGGAATTGAGCTAATTCATGAGCGGGGGATTGAAAAATTTTCTTTACGAAAGGTGGCGAAACAAGTAGGTGTATCAGCAACTGCCTGCTACAATCACTTTGGAAATATTGATGAGCTGCTCCGGGGAATGTACTCTTATGTGATCGACAGATTCGCAGCCGCTCTAAAACAGGCAGTTGAAGATAATCCCTGTCATAATGTTACAATTTCTATGGGCGTGGCCTATGTGGAATTTTTTGCAAAGTATCCGCACTATTTTAATTTCTTATTTGACAGTGAATATCTGGGCATTCAAATAAAGGAAACTGAAATCACATGGAACAGCTCCTTTACTCCATTTGAAATTTTTGTAAATGGTGCAAAAAGAGGAATGAGGGAACTAAACATTGATGAAAAAGAGTTAAGAGACGACCTTTTGGTAATGTGGGCAGCCGTACACGGTCTGGCAGCTATGGCTAACATGAAAGGCGTACAGTATGACAATGGTGATTGGGGCGCTCTTACAGAAAGAATACTGCTTAACAAGGTAATACTGTAACATGAGTTGAAAACCAGGAGGAACTTATTATGACGGAATCAGAAGCAATCAGAGCAAGACACGCAGTCAGGAATTATACAACGAAACCACTCTCACCTGCGGTTATTGATGGACTGAAAGAAGAAATTGACCAGTGTAACCGGCTGGGACAGCTGCATATCCAGTTAGTAACGCGCGTCTCATGGTTAAGGCTCAACAAGCAGGTCTTAACTCGTGTTGGGTCACAAATACATACAATGCGGGAGTATGAAAGTTTTTCTGTAAATAGCTATCAAGCAGTAGGTCTTCTATGATAAAATCTATTATCATAAGGAGGC
>PPYF01241815.1_pt1 | contig 49392 bp, 50 predicted proteins | sample 1559871 | NCBI WGS metagenome assembly PPYF01 (sample SAMN08240021, study PRJNA423297) | Human gut metagenome, whole genome shotgun sequencing project.
TTTAGAGAAGATTATGTCTTTATAATTTTTGAATTTAGTATATGGTGTGGTTGAGGAGCACATTCATGCGTTTGGCTTGCGCCTGCTCCGGTTTCAGCTTGATTAATTTTTTTCCGCTTTCTGCCCCCTGCTCCATTGCTTCTTCAGCGGCTTTCGCTTCTTCCTGTCTGCTTTTTCTTTCCTTTATCTTCCTGTAGGTCACTCCGGCAAGTTTTTTTCCACCTCGATATGTGGTTTTTCCTATGGTTCTTCCCGCCACACTCGCCGCCCTGTACTGTACGGATTCTATTTTTTCAGTTCCATATTGTGTTGGGGAGTCTGACTGCCCACTGCTTTTCTCATGTAGTTCCCTTGGCTTTTCTTTTGCCTCCAGTACCGTCTGGCGAACCAGCTCTTTCGGAAGCCGGGCAGCCGGATTTCGAATCTTCGGATTCTTATCCCTTACCCGTTCCTTGATATCTCTCATCCGGTCACCCTCTTTCCGTATCTCTTATCTCATCGGGCAACATCCCGATGTTTCTTTTTTTCCTGCTGTTTCTGCAACTGCTCCAACTGTCTGATTGCTTCATTTACCAGTGGATGCTCGTTGTAATATGGCACAAGTTCCAAATCACCCCTGTCTTTTGATGACAACGGTAATGGATATTCCATATCCGAATAAATAGAGTCCGGATCATGGATAGAAAATTCAATAGCCGGACACATATTGGCAGATGTTCTACAATACTTCTGGTACTTTTTATATGCCTCTTCCAGCGTTCTGCATTTTGTATATTCTCCTAAATCATGGAACTCACCGCACTCTGCAGCATAAAAAGTTATCGTTACTTCTTCTTTTTTCTTCATTATGATTCTCCCGGTTTTGTTGTCATTAGTTTATAAAGGTCTGTATTCTTTGGGAACGTATTCTCAAATGGTACGATATTTCCAGAGCAACGGATCAGGCCACTACCAACCGATACATTTGTAATATAGGACAGTTGGTTTTCGGAAATATTCAAAAGAGCTGCCAGTTCTTCCCTGTCTGTACTTGCCTGATTCAAAAGAATCAAAAACTCACTGTTTGCCAACATCAGTCTTGCAGTGTCCGATTTCAGAAGTTCCTCAACATTTTGGGTTAAACCTGTCACGAATCCATTGTATTTTCTGATTCTCTTGTACAGTCGGTAGAAGAAATTTGCACTGTATTCATAGCGGAATAACAGATAGAACTCATCGGCAAATATCCATGTCGTTTTTCCTTCTTTCCAGTTCTGAATTACCCTGTTGAAAATACTGTCTAAGGTAACCAGCATTCCAAGAGGCATAAGCTGTTCCCCCAGTTCCCGGATGTCATAATCCATGATCCTGTTCTTCTTATTCACATTGGTCGGCTGTGCAAAGGTGTTCAGGCTTCCATTAATAAAAAGTTCGGATGATAATGCCAGTCCTCTTGCCTCTTCTTCCGGCTGTAACATCAACTGTCGGTACATATCTTTCAGAGTCGGAACTTCCCCTGTATAACCACTTCGGATATAATCCCGGTACACATCTGCAGCACAGCGGTCCAGGATTGATTTCTCTTTTGCCGACAGATTTCCTGCTCCAACCAACTGCTCGAACACAGACAGGATAAACTCCGATTTTTCAATCAGTGGATTCTTTTCATTGCCGTAGGCCGCATCCATATCCATTGCATTCAGGTGATTGTCTGATGTTGCAGATACCTTTACAACCTGTCCACCCAGAGCCTCTACTAATTTCGTGAATTCGGACTCCGGATCAAGAATCAGGATATCGTCATCGGTACTCAATGCCAGATGCACAATCTCTTCTTTTGCCGAAAAGCTCTTTCCTGATCCACTGACGCCCAACCGGAAACTGTTTCCATTCATCAGTTTCTTCCGGTCGGCTACCAGAAGGTTCTTGCTGACTGCATTCTGCCCATAATAGATACCGCCCGGCTGCAGGATTTCCTGTGTATGGAACGGAATTAAAACAGCCGTAGATTCCGTTGTCAGTGTACGCAGCGCATTGATCTTTCGCAGTCCGTAAGGAAGCACTGTATTGAGTCCGTCCACTTGCTGCCACTTTAATGTTGCCATCTGGCACAGATGCTTTCTTGCGATTGACAGAATCAGTTCCGTATCGGAATCCAGTTGCTTTTTGCTGTCTGCCAGATGTACCATTGTCAAAATCCCGAACATCATACGCTGGTCTCTGGTTGTCAGATCATCGAGCATTTCCTTGGTTTCTTTTCTCTGAAGTTCCATATCGTATGGTACGATTGCCGAGAAGTTATTATTAGCGTTCTGCCTTCTCTGCCAGTTGGTCACGTTAGTTTCCACACCAAGCAGTCGGTTCTGGATTTCCCTTACCGCTTCATCCGTAGGGACTGGCAGGATATCAATCGACAACATCAGATTCCGGCTGAAGTCACACAGTTCTGAAATCATGTCATCTTTAACATAACTTGCATAATCCTGCATATACAGGACTCTTCCGTACCTGTTACCGATTTTAAAATAGTCACGTTCAAATTCCATAGAATCCGGACACATCCAGTCCTTGAAACTTGTTCCCTTCTTGGCAAATTGTTTCAGATCAAACGGAAATGCCTGTGAGACATCTCCCTTGAAGAAGTCCCTGAAAATCTGGAGCCGGCTCTCTGCGTCCAGTCCTTCTGCTGTGGACGATAACTTTGCCAGATGTGTTACGATGTCTGTTCCGATACGTGCAAAATAGGTTCTTGCATCGTCAATAGATCTTTTATGTACACTGACAGTCAGATACCGTTCCTGATAGATGCTGTTGTTTGTTCCTGTAATCTTAGACAGGAGCATTTCGTTGTATTCTTCCCGATAGTGGTCCAGTCCATCTTCCTTCATTGGAAGCAGGATTGATTTTTCAAATTCTTCTTTATTGATTCTCCGGTTATTGATGGTAATTTTGGCAGAAATGCCAGAATCCAGTGAATTTAAGAGTTCGGAATAATCCAGAAACATTTCTGTCTTATTGTCCTTACTCGCAATATAATAGTTGATATCTGTAAAACGATATGTTTTTGAGAATTTCGTTCCCTGTTGAAAAATTCCATCCGGCCAGATTCGCTGGATGGGAATTGCCTGTTGGACGGATTTCGGAACTTTGAAGCGTTCCTTATCCATCCGAAGTGCCTGACTTAAGGTTTTAATCAAAGGCATCACCCCTTCCCTTGCGTTTCTTTCTCTGTTTTGCTTCTGCTATTTGCTTTCGCTCTTTTATGATTTCCGCTCCATCCTTTTGATTCTTTTCTCCCAGCGAGATGGTCTCCTGCATGCAGGAGTAGTAGATATCTTCCGACTGAAACACCAGTTTCTTCGGATACAGCAATTCGGATTTGATCACTGCCCATAAAAACTGTTCGGCTGTCATACCATGATATTTGAAAAAGCCACAGGCAGCAAATGGAGCAGCACCAAGCACACACAGCCATCCGGTTATTTCCTGTCCAGTAATATCACGCATTCCAAAGTAAATTCCGATTGCTGTAAGAATCGCAAGAACAGAACACACACATTGTCTCAGGTCCAGTCCCATAAACATGGATTCCTGATAGTCCCTGATTTCTTTGTTCATCTTTACTTCCATAAATTATCGTTCCTCTCCCCTGTTTTGTTTCTTCGTTTTCTGTGGTTTTTCTTTCGGTACTTCTATCCCAGCAAATCTACAGTGTTCCGCAACGCCTTCCGGATCAAATTCCGCAAGTCTTGCTAGATCAAACGCTACCTTCTGATAGGTTGCATATCCTGATCTTCCTGTTTCATTCAACACTTTTCCAAGTTTATGTTCCTTGATAAAATGAAGCATATCCTTGGTAAAATCTCCTGTTATAAAGGCCTCATTTGGTTCTAAGAACTGATAGGGCAGATTAATGGTTACATCTCCAAAATCTTCCCATTCTCTCCCTTCCTTATGGCAGAGTCCTACATATAAATTTCCATTGTTCTGATAAGAGCTCACTCGTATTGCTACTGTCTCACGTCCAAATTCCCAGTTATATCTTAATGTTTTCTTTGTATCCATATTTTTAACCTCCAAGTCCCATCATTTCTCTGACAATACGGTCAGATGCCTTAATTGCTCCAACCAGCACCAGTAAATTAAATACCAGTTCTCCTACATAGTTCCACACGATTGTAACTGCACTCAACTCCGTATCTCCGACAGCCGGAGGGCTTGCTGCATAAGCAGAAAAGATAATACATGCCAGTGCAATAATTGCCCCTTCCAGACATACGCCTACATAAGAACGGATAAAGTTCTTTCCAATGGACTGCGTGGGTTCTCCTGCAAATGAGGAAATCGGAATCGGGGCGATTGCCGTATACATATAGATTTTGAACATTCTGCCATACACTGTCATGATCATTACAAATGACAATACAGTGATCAGCAGACTGCCAAGCAGTGTAACAATCCACAACGGAATGGATTCCAGCATTCCCACGCTCTCAATCTTATCTACAATCTCCGTTGGCAGTTCCGTCACGCTTCCTGCCATACTGGAGCCACTCATTACGGTTGTCACGATTCCCTGCACAATGGAAAACAGTGCCTGCATAAGTTCCATCCCGTATGTAATTGCTCCCTGAGCAAGTGCAAACCGGATAAATGCTTTTAGCACATGTTCCGGTTTCTTAAGGTCCGTAAAACTCCCACAGGTTTTGATGATCCCGGTTGCGAAAAACAGCACCAGCAGTCCATAAGCGATGGCTGTCAGTGCATCATTGATATTGGTCATAATGCGCCAGATGCCGCCGCCTTTAAAAGTTGCCGGATTTTCGGTAAGCAGCGTCCACAGTTCTGCCATCTTTTCACTCCATGTGGATAGTGCCGAGTTCAGATTCTGTACAATCCAGTTATCACTCAAAAATTCTCACCTCCTTAGAAAATGGTTTTGCATACAGGAGCACCTTCCGGCACTCCTGCTGTTTCCTGATATACTTTTTCAAAGAGGCTTACGCCATAATCAAATCGAGGATTTCTTTGGCGAACGTAATGATCACGCCTCCGGCCAGTGTCAGGAATCCATTTGCCCTCTGGCTTGGATCATGGCTTTTTAAAGACAGTCCCACCTGCACCACTCCAAATCCAAGCAGAATCAAGCCGATGGCACGGATCAGTGAGAAGATGAAGGTAGACAAGTTATTGATCACCGACAGCGGATCTCCGGCTGCAAACACCGTGGTTGCCCCTACGGTTGCAATAAGAACCAGTGTCATATAAAACCCCATCCACTTCTTCTGCTTTCTTCCCATTGGCATCGGGGTTGTCATTTTTTCCGTTGCATTCTTTTTTGTTATGTTTTTTTCTCCTGCGAGAAGATTCTTCAATACACATCACTCCAATCCATAAGAAAAACTGCTATTCACCAAGGATGTCCTCGGTAGAGAGCAGTTCATAATCGTCTAATCTGTTAATGTCAATCTTTAAATCGTCGTGAGCCAGTGGTGTTTTCGCATAATCATAAGGCGATGCACCACCGTCCTCTGTGTATCTGAAATTCACATGCTTCTTTAAATCATATTTATCGTCCATGATCGGACGTTCCCCACGAATAAACAAAATCGCTTTGCGGTTATCTAAAAGCCGTATTTCATCCGGTGTTAAAAGTTCCCTTCCTGTCTGCTGATAGTTCACCGAATAGCTGCCGCTACGCCCTTTTGTCTGTCCGTAGGTATTGGTATCCAAGGTCTCTTTTCCCAGTAATTCCGAAACATACTTATGTCCTTCTTTTTCATTTCCACCAAGATACAGGAATTCATCGCAGTTGCCGATCAGACTCTCATAGGAGTCTTTGAACAACGCTTTCATCTGTGCGATGTTCTGGATGATGATACTGCAGGAGATTCCTCTGGAACGCATCGTAGCCAGTATCTTGTCAAAATCATCCGGCAGGGCTACGTTAGGCCATTCATCCATAATGCAGTGTACCGGAACCGGGAGCCTTCCTCCGTATTTCCGGTCTGCCACATAATACAGTGTCTGAAACAGATTGCTGTAAATCATGCCGACCAGATAATTCATACTGGTGTCCGCATCCGGGATACAGCAGAACAATGCGACCTTCTTCTCTCCGATGCTGTACAGATCCAGTTCGTCTGTACAGGTCAGATTGGCGATCTGTTTCAGATTGAACGCTGCCAGACGGACACCAACAGAAATCAAAATCGACTTCGCAGTCTTGCCCGCCGCCTGCTTGTAAATCGCATACTGCTTGACCGCAATACTCTCCGGATCACGCATTTCCAGTCTTTCAAACAAAATGTCCAATGGTGACTGGTAATCCTCATCATCTTCTTTGACCTGTGCGCTTCCAAGCATTTCCATGATCATCGGGAAGTTCTGTTCTTCCGGTGGAGCTTCATGCAGTAAATACAGCATAAGTGCCTGTAAAAGTGCAGTCTCGGACTTCTCCCAAAACGGGTCTGAGCTCTGCGCTCCCTTCGGTGTTGTGTTGCGGATCAGGTTATTGATCAGCTTCAGTACATCCTTATCATCCCGGACATACGCAAACGGGTTATAACACCAGGAAGTCTCCGGATTGATCAAATCAAAAACCCGGACTTCATATCCATTCCGTTCCAGAACACCTCCTGTTTTGCGCAGAAGTTATAGCGATAGGTAACTTTTTGATGTTATCTCCAAGTTTTCCCCCGCTTCACACCGTACATGAAACTTTCGCTTCATACAATGCCAGATTAGAATATCTGTCAAGGTTATCTCCTTTGTCTGATTTGTGAATACATATCAGAGTGGACGGAGTTCCTCGACGATTCATTACATAGCAGTTGCCTTGTTGTGCGATATATGCCGAAATACGATTGTCGTTAAACTCTACGCTATCGGCAGGGTTTTCATTTTCCAACAACGCTCGGATTTCTTCTTTTGTTACAACTACAACGTCCTCATGCACCTTGTTTCTCCCTTGCTTTGTAAAATTACAAATATCTTGCGAGAAATTCATAGGATTTTTGTGTTGTACTCCTTGAATCGGCAATAGCGGATTATCCGCAATCATCACTATTTTTGTTTTTGGTCTGATTCCTTTTGTCCTGCTCTGAAATTCTGAACTTGTACTTTCAAATGGAACTGATTTTGCAATGTTCCTTAAACGGATTCGTATGGTCGGTAAGAGAGCGTAACTTACTTCTGTCAGGTTGTTATATACGTTAGTTGCTATGCAGTAGTAATTCTGCATACCGATAACTGTCAGATTATATCTGCTGATATTGAAGCCAGTCGTATGTCTGGCTATATCTTTTACCTTTAACTTTAGATTTGTTTTCGCTTTCTTTAATGCTTTTTGGTTCATATCTGTTTTGGCAACATAACCGTGTTTCGTTCTTCCTTTTGGAATGACTTTGATTTTGAACCCCAGAAAATCTGATGAATTTTTCTTCAGATTTACTACCTTTGATTTCTCTGGACTGATTTCTAATTTCAGCCTTTTATTAAGAAAATCTACGGTACTGTGGTAAAATCTTTGTGCTTCTCCATAGGTTGAACACATGATTTTAAAATCATCAGCGTAACGTACAATAAAACCGCTTTTCAGTTTGGTATATTTCTTTGCGTATTGAAGCCACCCATTTTTACTGCGGTTCTTCGGCTGGAATGTTTCCCACTGACTGCTTACCCACCAGTCTAATTCATTAAGGACTATGAGGGAGAGCAGTGGACTTAACAGACCGCCTTGTGGCGTTCCTTTTTCTGGGACACCCTCGCCGTCAATTTCGGCTTTCAGCATTTTGCTGATAATGCAAATCAATCTTTTATCCCGAATACCAAGTGTCCAGATTTGTTTTAATAGTTTTCCATGATTGACATTATCGAAAAATCCTTTAATGTCTACGTCAACACAGTAATGATATTTTGATAAATTTATCAGTGTCGTTACTCTGCTGACTGCATGGTGGGCACTTCGATTCGCACGGAATCCATAGGAATGATTATGGAACTTTGGTTCGCATATCGGCTCTAGGACTTGCAGGATACATTGTTGTACCAGCCTGTCCCAGATACACGGAATCCCCAATGGACGCATTTTATCGCTCCCAGCTTTTCCGTTCCAGCCGTTTTACTGCCACTGTTTGATTTCAGATTACGGTAAGCTAAACAAATATTTTGTTCCGAACCAATAATTTCAAGTAACTTATAAAAGTTATTACCGTTCTTGCTCTGTGCGTATAACTCGTCATAAATATGTTGCATATCATAATACTCGTTATAGCGGAGCTTGTTTTTCTTTAGCATGGTCTGTACCCTCCTTGTTTGCAGGAGCAAGTACATCTCTTAGTCTTACTCGAACCCATACCATTTTTCTTAGTAATTCTATTCTTCATATGACTAGTGGCTATCCCTCCACCGCTTGTTATCACGGTTTCATAGGTACTGTGCCACCACTCTCACTGACATTAACACACCTTATATCATTGCTAATCTCACAATAACTTTCTGATGTGAACACTTCACAGACAGTAAAATCTCCATGTTGTCAGCTTTCAACGTTCCAAACACACTATCTGTACATATATCCTTAGGTTTCCTCTATAAGCCTGCTACCTTGATAACGCCTTTAACGTTATATGGATTTTCATAAATGCGGAGTCTTACTCACCCACAGTAGCGACACTGTTTGTGTCACTGGACATTTCTATCCAGCCCCGATATAGACCTGTACATTCAAGGATTCGTCAGTAGACCTCTCATCTACATTCTAACCATAGATATTTTATAGACTTCCGGCATATAGGACACAACGCCCACCTCTGGGAATCTTTCGTCAGCATTATCTGTTACGGTGTCTGTCTGCCGACTTCACCGAGCTTCTGACAGAGCCTTGTTTACTCAAGTTTCTGCCAGTCAGAGTATTAAAGTAGCCTTTCAGGGCGTTACCCCGTCATTCGACTATTCGTGTGTTTAGTTCTCCAACACACATTAAATATTGATTTAATGAAGTGCTGTGCCTACTCTTTTCAAGCGCTTTCGGATCTGTGATCACCATCGAGCAGTTGCACTGCATGATGTTCGGAATCGCATAGGTCCGGCTCTTTCCTGCCCCGGAACCTCCGACTACCAGCACATTTAAATTTCGTTTATGCTTATAGCCATCCAGTCCCATGCGGAAATGCTGTGTTAAAAGCAGATTCTGCGTGTACTGCTTTTCGCAGTAACGTCTGCAGATTTCGGACACGTTGCCCCATTTTGCGGAACCATGTTCCACGCCTCTTCTATAATTTCTTTTTTGGGATTCATAAATACCAATGCCTAAGAAATAGGCTGCTGTGAATATCAGAATACATTTGAACGTATACGGGGTATACGTGATAAAAAACGGCTGTTCGAGTTTTTCGCTCAGCGTTTCTAAGATTTGAATAAAATTCTTATCCGGTGTAATGGCACAAGCGGTAATCGCTGCCGCCCACCAGACAAATGGCAGAAAGACAAGATACAGAACCCAGTCCTGCTTTTTTGTACTTATCTCTGCAAGTCAGATTCTCTTTTCTTGCGTGGCTTTTCTTCTGGATGTCCCTGTCCTTCTTTCTTATGAAAGGAATCCACTCCCGGTATCAGTGAGAGACTTCTGCCGTTGTCCCACTTAACACCGAGCTGGCCTGCATCATCCACATACTGCACAGTTCCTTCCAGTCCCTGCGGCATACCCGCTTCTCCGTCCATCGAATTCAGACAGATTCTTGTTCCTGCCGGATACTGTTCTCTAAGTCTTGCCACTTTTTCTCTTGAATAAATGACCAATCAACCACTCCTTTCTCTACCAGAACATGTGTCTGGTGGTATTCGGTTTTGCAACCTGAATAATGATTTTATCTATTCCATCACTATATCTTCCGGCTGCAAGATATTTACTTCTAAGCCTGTTCAGTGCCTTACGGATCTGCCTTTGTTCCCCGGCTGTAATCTGCAGTCGTTTCTGGGCGAGGTCGTATTCACTTACTTTTTTCAGAAGAGCTTTCGTTTCTTCCAAACATTCATCCTGCTCACTCTGTGCCTGCAGCTCATCATTCAGGGCCACCACGAACATATTTTTCATAATGTTATCCATCTTCAAATAGTATTTTGTCATCTGGCTGACCTCCTTTTTTTGTTACACCAACCATATCACAAGACCTCCGTAATAGCTACTCCAACCGTCCAACTTTTTCACTTTTATCGTTCCGGCTGGCTCTTTGCTTTTTTCTCTTTTCCGGATGCTTTTTCAGATGGTTTTTCATCCTTGGTTTCCGGTATTTTTACAGGGTCTCCGATTGCGAACTCATCGGTTATATACTCCTGTTCCTTTGCACCAAAATTGCGTTCGATATGGTTTCGTATACTGTAGGAAGCCTGACGGACATCATTTAAAAAGTCTCTCAGTTCCTGCGGATCTTTCTTTCCACATTCATTTCTCTGTGCAATATACTCCAGATTGAATCCGGTAACATCCACACCATAACGTTTTGCAATCACATAGGCCGCACAATATGCCTGTGCGCTGACTTTCTGTCGGCTGTAGGTTCCGGTATGCTGGTCCAGTGCTGCACATGCCAGTTCTCTGTTCAGTGCATGGAATGTCGTTACTTCACTCATTCCGTTGCGGATATAAATGGTACGGTATCTCGGATTGTACTGGGCCTGCACTTTGTCTGGCAGATTATCCTCAATCTGTACACGCACCGACTGGTCTTTTAAGACAACTCCTACCAGTTCTGTCAGACTTCGCTGTGGGCGTTCTTCTAATGGCTTTCCTGACATCTGACTGATGTCAAATCCTTTTCCGATCGTATACCCTCTCCGCATTTCTCCGTCTTTTTCGTATTCAGTGGAAATCATATAAGTAATGCCATGCTCCCCTGCTTTTACTGAACGGTGTTCTTCTCTCCAGCGTTCATAAGACCTTACCACCTTAAAATCCGGATGCTGTCCGTAGATCAAAAGCAGATTCGGAGTTCTCTGTGTATTACACTCTGCCATAAAATCCAGAAAGCCTTTCAGTTTTTCTCCATCCTGAAAAACTCCCTGTGCCTGTGAATCTACTTCAGCCCATACTTCTTCTCTTTCCTGCTGCTTCTTGGCTGCATATTCTTCCTTGGTCAATTTCTGTTCAGGAATCTGCTGTTCTTCCGTTCCACCTGAAATCATATCTGTTAAATCCATATACATTACCTGCCTTTCGTTTTCATATTCTTACGTTTCTTCCTGCTCTCTCTGGCATTTTTCCGTCTGTCCGGCCTCTTACGTTTCTCTTCCTGTTCCTTACGGATATCTCCGAGTTCTTTCCGCACAGATGGTTTTTCATTCTTTTCTTCCCAGCTAGTTTCCCGACCGGAAGAAATATTTTTGTTGCGCGAGAAAGGTTCGGACGGATTCTTTGCTTTCCCCTCCTGCGCATGTGTAAAATTTCCTTCCGGGAAAGCCTCATCCCCGATCTGGAACATTTCTTCCGCATCATCCAGTTCAAATTCTATCTTGCCTTCCGGCAGGACAACAGTCTCTGTCCGTACATTCTCCCCGGTTTCTTTTTCCATCTGGTTCTCTGCCTTTTCCGGTGCATTCTCTTTTTCCACTGCTTCTGTAACCATAGAGCCTGATTCTGCTTTTACAAAATCCAGATTCATCCGGTCTAATACCCGGTTCATCTTTGCTGCATCATCTGCAAATACCATGACCTCTGTCTGATCCGGATTCACCTTATCTTTGATGACAACATATAAGATACCTCTCGCTTTGGCTTCTTTCGCAAATTCTTTTAAGCGGTCACCCGGAACGGTAAAAAATTTCATCGGGCGCTGTTCCTTTAACATTCTGGTAAGCCTTGTTTTCCCTCTTGTCTTTTTCTGATCTTTCAGGGCGGCCGCAATAAAGATTGCCACATGCTTTGCCACATTTCCGGTAATCTTCAAAGAGTATTCCATTCCTTCCAGACTGTACCGCACCACCTGATCTGCCGGTTCTGCTCCGTAATTCATACTTATCTCACCTCCTGACTCTCTTTTTCTTTGTGTTCCACACGTTTCTCATTCTGGTTTTGTTCTTCTGCCTTTCGAAGTCTTTCTTCGATTTCCAATGAATGCTTTTCAATCCGGACGGTCATACGGACTTCTTTTCGGAGATTTTTTAATTCCTCATTGATTTCGGACAGCCGTACTTTTCCACTGTCTTCACTGTCATTCCGATAGAGCTTTCTGCGTTCCTTCATCAGTTCTGAAATCTGCTTTTGTAACGGCTCACGGTATGTGGCAAGCTGTTCTCTGGTCGTAATGTCATGCTTCATTAAAAACTCAATCTGTTCAATCCTCTGATCCAGTTTCCGGATATCCTCTCTGATGGCATACGGACTTCTTCTCGGTCTTTTTGGCAGTACTCCCATCTGATATAGATAGGAATAATATAATGCCTGTATCCCGGTCAGTTTCCTCTTTGGAGGAATCTGCACCGTCTTTTGATAGATGCGTTTTACTTTTGGCTGTAAGATCTGTCCACGGATCTCCTCTTCGGAATAGTTTTTTCCAAGAGACCGTAGCCGGATGTACCGTTCCATCCCCGGAGCCTTTAAAGCGACATATTTCCGGTTCAGTTTCCATGTGTATCCACGCTTTTCCATTTCTTTTAAGAATTGTGACCAGGAGTAGCTTTCCTGTACAGACTCCCTGATATCCAGACGGATCGCACTTCTCCATGTCGGTTTCCCTTCCTGTTCCGCTTTCCACTGTACATAAGGGATTGATTTTTTCTGGTCGGATTCAATGATAGACAGACCATATTTTCTGCACAGCTCATCGGAGATCTTCCGGATCTCCGTATAATAACTCTTTGCATTGCTGTGGTACTTACGCCCGTCTGCCATGCTCACAGAGTTCCAGACAATGTGGTTATGATAATGTCTGGTATTCAGATGCGTTGTGATAACGACTTCATACTGTCCCTTTAAGAGCCGGTCTGCCAGTTCCTGTCCGATGAGATGTGCCAGTTCCGGTGTCACCTCACCTTCTGCAAAACTCTGTACCAGATGGTATCCTTCCACACCGCCCATCTTATGGAATCTCTTTTTTGTTTCCACCATATCTGCATACGCATTTTCATTGGTACATCCGATGGTATCTTCGAAGACCGCCTGTTCCGTCTTTGTCCGGTTCATGGCATAATCAATGGCAGCCTCCAAAGAGTCTGCTTTCTGTGTGGTTTTTTCTTTGTCTTTCACATATTCGATGGAACGGTCCAGGCGGTGGACGGGGATAACACTTGTATAAGCCATCTGTCATTACCACTCTTCCTTTACCAGATGCCATGTCTCTTTGGTAAGCCGGAGCATTTCCTGCACACTTTGCTCACTTGCCATTCCCGAAGCATTCGCAACATGGGCAAGCTGGTTCGCATTATTGCACAGACCCGCTATCTTCCTAAGCAGTTCCGGGTGATGCTCACAGGGTTTTGCGTGTACCTGTGCTCCTAAGATCAGCGAACGCATAAACTCTTCCCGGCTCAGTCCGCTTTTTTCCACCTGTTCCTCCAATTCCCTGAGTTCCCTTGCATTTAACCGCACCGGGATCACATGGTTTCGTTTTCGCATTGCATCACCGTCCCTTCTCTTTTCTCTTTCATCATATCGCCAAGCTCCTGATCCGACCGTTTCGCAGTCACCATACAGCAAGTCACCACGACTCCGAAACAACCTCCACACATCAATGCGATCATAATCATGACTCCGTCTCTTAACATAGCTTATCCTTCCTTTCCATGTTCATTTTGTATTCGGGGGATTGGGGTTCTCCCCAAAGTGCGTTTGGATATCCAAACGCTATGCTTGCAAAACGAGTACCGCCAGTCTCTGTATCACCCGGCAGACCCGCCTCTGATTTATTTCGATTCTTTGATCTGTACCAGTCCATCAAGTGTCGTACAAATGATATGGAGTCTGTCTGCCATACTGATTTCCGTGTTCATCGTCCCTGTCACTTCTTTTCCGCATACAACGACCATCCGGCATCTCCGCAAAAGGATATGGGACATCCTTCCATACCCCTGCATATCTTCCGCATCCCCTTCTTCGAGGAACGGTGAAAATCCAAATCTCGGACAGATCGGTACATAACCCAGTTCATAGATTTTTCTGCAATATTTCTGCACTTTTACCCGGCTTTCTTCTGCTGAACAGCACACATAAGCCAGAGCCTGTTCCATACGCTCCATCCCCTTTCTGCATCCAGTTGGATGCCACTGCTTTTCTCTATTAAAAAACAAGATGTCCTATTGGACATCCCGGCTACTTTTCATCCTCGTTTTCTTCTGCTTCTAACGCAAACTTCACTCTGTCACTTCCCAATTTATAGTAGGCATCCGTCACTTCAATCCCTACGGCACGATACCCTGTCGTAACCGCTGCAAGGACAGTTGTTCCAGCCCCGGCAAACGGGTCCAGGATCAGACCTCCCGGCTCGCAGATCTGGATCACATCTTTCATAAGCTGCAATGGTTTCTCTGTCACATGGATGCGGTTCTGCGGATTTCCATATCGAAAAACACCCGGCAGACAGGAGACCGGGCGGTTGATCGGCATCGGTCCGTTACTGCCCCACACGATATATTCAGCCTGCTGGCGGAAGCGCCCTTTCTGCGGACGGGAGTTTCCCTTATCCCACACTGCGGTTCCTCTCCAGATCCAGCCTGCCCACTGCAGGGCATCCGTAATGGATGGATACTGTCTCCAGTCAATAAACAGACAGATAGGTGCCCCTTTCTTGCAGGCTTTCCGGACATCATACAACCACTCAGCCATCCAGTGTGTCCAGGATCTCTGATCTTTATTGTCCCCATCAAAATCCGGAAGTGCATTTGCAGCACTCATACTGCTGTATTTCTGGTTTGTAGTACGATTTCTTTCATTCTGCTTTGTTCCACCGGACGCATACGGTGGATCGGTAATGACTGCATCAAAGATTCCAGGCTGGAATGCTTTGACCAGTTTTAATGTATCTCCATGTAATATTCTCCAGTTTTCCCCTTCGGCATATTCCTCTGGGTATGTTCCCTCTTTCATAAGTTCTTCCAAACTCAGGCCATTTGTCATAGGCATCATCCTTTCTTTTCTCAGCGTTCCGGCTGATTTTTCTTCTTTGTCTTTTTATTTTCTTTTGGTGGTGGACTCAACTCGGTTTCCACATATTCACTGATAATCAAAAGTGCTTTGTAATAGTTCCCACTTTCCAATACCCTTTTACACATTTCTTTTGCTTCTGCTGTCTGTTTATTCTTTTTCAAAAGAGTTGAGGCATCGCCCATAATGGAAAAAATATTCCCATTATGTCCAAGGAGCTGTAACTTGGGACGTTGTTTCTCAGGCTTTGTCGGAATCTGCTCTGTTTTCTTCTCATACATTTTCGGCTGTTCTATATCAGGATGCCAAAAATGCACATTCAGCGTTCCTCCATCCACCTTGATATCCCTCTGCTCAAATCCTTCACCCCAACCGTCACTGTACTGTCCTGTAATGTATTCAGTGAATTCCTGTAGTTCTTCCTGACTTAAAAGTTCATTTAATTCCAGTTTGGTACATCCGTACAGGATTCCGTCTTTGTTTTCTATCGTAACAACTGCACTTTGTATCTTTCCCTGAATGGACTCACTTCCATCAAAATACTGCATGAGATCATCTTCCCCATAGCGTTTCAGTTCTTCTCGGATGACTTCTTCATAATCGGCAAGTTCTGTTCCATCCAACGGCATTCCATATTCATCACTCTCCGACCAATCTTCTTCCCATTCGGATTCTTCTGAATAAAGATTTCCAGTCAGCTCTGTCAACAGATGTATGTGTATCGTTCCTTTTTCTTCCATTCTCTATCACCTTCTTTCTAATGGTCTATCCCTGCATTTATTTGCCTGCTTTTTTTCTTTCGCAAGGTCTGCATAATCTGCCCCTTCTTTTTCCGGCAGATTGCAAATACTCTGATACGTTCCCTCGTAATGCTTTTTCATCTGTTCTTTCGCCCATCTCCCTGCAAAGTCATTATCGGTACAGATTTCAATTTCTTTGATTTCCGGATGATTCTTCAGAAATTCTTCCAGTGCGTCCGGCGGCTTTTTAAAACGTTCACTCTGTATCTGTGCGTTTTCTTTCGGAGCAGCGATTCCCCCAAGGGAAAGACGATATTTATCCCTATTTCCCTCTTCCAGTGTCATGTGTGCCAATGCATCAATACACGCTTCATATACGGCAACTCGCTTTGTTTCTCTTTCAGGTGGAATGCAAAAGCTGTACTTTTTTTCACTCCCGGTCTGCTCCATCTTGAATCCCTTCCCGTTTTTTTCATAAATTCCTCGCAGGAATGCATATCTTGCTTTTCTGGATTCATCTTTCCCAACAAAAACAGCGTTATGGTACGGGACACTTTCATAAAGGATTTCATGGGAAATACAATATGTGATCACTTCATCGCTGATTCCTCTGTGGTTTAAATAAGCCCTGATTCGTCTGCAATTACAATACCTCTCCGGCAACTTAAATGGCAGTTTTTCCCTTTCCACAGCCTGTGTCGGAATAAAAGACGGACTCTCTTCGCACAACAGTTTTACGGCATCTGTAAATTTCATTCCATCTACTTCAATCAGGAACCGCAGTGCGGACACGCCACCGATATCTCTGGATTTCCAATGCCATTTGCTGGACAGTTCATTGATTTTAAAACTGTCATGATCCGTCAACTGCCATTCATTTCTGGTCCTTGTCTTTTGCAGTCGCTGTGCTTGATGCGTTCGCAAATACTCATACGCAGTCATATTTTTTGCTGCCTGAATCTCTTCTTCCGTTACCCAAGGCATTACAGAATTGCATCCTGAAGAGCCAGTACCTTATCCGTCCGCTCCCAAGGAAACTCCTTTCTTCCAAAATGGCCAAAAACTGCCGTCTGACGGAAAATCGGACGATTCAGTCGAAGGGATTCCATGATCTGAACGGGTGTCACTCCAAACACCAGTGGGATTGCTGCCGCCAGACAATCATCCGCACACACTTTTCCTGTACCAAAGGTGTCTACCTCAATCATAACCGGCTCTGCTACTCCGATTGCATAAGCCAAAGACACCTGACACTTGCTTGCAAACTCAGCAGCTACTATATTTTTGGCGATATACCTTGCCATATAAGCTGCCGAACGGTCTACTTTCGAACAGTCTTTTCCCGAAAATGCACCGCCGCCATGCGGAACCATACTGCCATAAGTATCCACCATCAGCTTTCTTCCGGTCAGTCCGGTATCTGCATCAAATCCTCCGCACACAAATTTTCCTGACGGATTGATCAGAATCTTCGTATACTCATCCGGCGGCAGTAATCTGAGTGCTGAGCGAAGCACTTTCTCTCTGATCTCGGCATCTAACTTCTTCAGGTTCTTTTCTGCACCATGCTGGCAGGAAACAACAACACTTTCCAGTCTCACTGGTTTTCCATCTTCATATTCTACGGTTACCTGTGCTTTTCCATCCGAAAAGATATCTTTGATATATCCGCTTCTTCTGCAAGCCGAAAGTTCACGTGTGATCCGGTGTGCCAGAACAGTCTGCATTGGCATAAGCTGCGGAGTATCATCACACGCATATCCGACCATAACACCCTGATCTCCAGCTCCCCTGCTTCTATCTCTTAATTTTGCGCCGATATTATCCCGAAATTCTTTCGACACACTCACTGCTTTCGCAATATCTGGACTCTGCTGGTGTACAAACGTATCCATTTCTATCCCATCTGTACAATATCCACACTCTTCTAAAACTTTTCGGATCACTTCAAACACTGGTGGTTCATATCCGCTGGTGATTTCTCCTGCTACAAACACATTTCCTCTTGTAGCAAGGACTTCACACGCCACTCTCGAAGATGGATCGTAACGCAGACATTCATCTAAGATTGCATCTGCTATCTGATCGCATACTTTGTCTGGGTGTCCTTCTGTTACTGATTCTGCTGTATAAAAACGTCTCATCATTCTTCTCCTTATATACAGACAGGACAGAAGCTGCTTTATGCACATCTCCTGCCCTGTCAGATTGGTTTATCCTGTAATTTTTATTTTATTTTTCTTCTGTTTCTTCTTTGTTGTCTGTCATTTTTGACTTCTTTCTGCGGTATACAGTCACTCCTGTAACTGTTCCGGCAGATGCCAGTGCAAGCAGGACAAATGCCCATACTTTCTGGTTATCCCCTGTTTTTGGTGCATTGGTCTTTTCGGTTGTTTTCTCCGGTGTTCTGGCATCTTTCATTTCTACTTTCTGCACTTCCATCGTATCTTTCAATGTAAATGTAACATCTTCGGCAATCTCATACCCATCCGGTGCTGTGATCTCACGCAAGGTAAGTTCCTCATTGACCGGAAGCTTCGCAACAGAATGCGGCTTTCCGTCCGTGATCCACTCTTCCAGAACAGTTCCGTCTTTTCGGATGATCTGAAGTTTTGCCCCTTCCAGTTCTTTCCCTGTGGTAATGTCTGTTTTGGAAATTTCCACTTTGGAATATTCGTCTTTCATTTCAACCTTTGTCACACTTCCATCTTCTTTGACTTCAAAGGTCACATCGCTGGCAGACACATAGCCGTCTTCATAAGGAGCCAGTTCTTCATGCAAAGTATAAGTTCCTTCCGGCAGACCATAAATCACATGATCTTCTTTGGTACTGGTCCATTCTTCCACGACATTTCCGTCTTTGTCGATCACCTGAAGTTTTGCTCCCTCCATCTCTTTTCCGGTAGTCGCATCTGTCTTGGTGATCCGTGTCTCGGTCGGCTGGTTCTCAACTTCTTTACTCAGTACAATCTTTTCAAGATTCTGGTTTTCGTAGGATGCATCTACTTTCCATACTTCCTCGTTCGGAAGATATCCGTCTTTTCTGACTTCCTCTTTGACATAATATTTTCCATGTGGAAGGTCACTGTCAAAAGTCAGATTCCCATTCTTATCAGTTGCTTTCTTTTCCAGCAGAGTATCCTTCTCTACAAGAACTTCTCCCTGATTGGAAACAATATCTTCCCCGGCATACAGTCCGAAGATGACTCCTTCCAGTTTTTCTCCTGTAACAGAATCCTTCTTTTCTACCGATACGGACACCTTCTGTCTCTCGTTTTTGTAAGTAACTCCTTCATAAACAACTGCCTGTGTATCATCCTCGGCTGTCAGGGTAAATTCTTTCTGTTCGGTATTCAGAACAAAATTCTCTCCTGCCACAACTTCTTTCAGATAATAAGTTCCCAGTGGCAGGTTGTTGAGTACTGCCATTCCCTTTTCGTCTGTAGTCAGTTTGGCTACCAAATCATCTTTTTCGTAGCGGACAAGCGGATTCCCTTCTTCGTCCTTTGCTCCGTCCGGTGAATAGATGGTATCTTTGGCATATACTTCGAACTGGGCACCTTCTACTCCGGTTTCTTCATATTTAAAGCCTTTATAAATACCTGTTTCTTCTTTACCAGATACAGCATTTCTTACTTTAGAGACCAGTGCTTTTACTTTTGCCAGAACAGAATCTCCTGTTACTTCGGTAAGCTGTTCTCCCTTTTTCGTCAGGAGCAGGCTTCCTACCTGTTCATCGTTTTTCTGTTCTACCTCTACAATCGCTGCTCCTGTATCTGGATCAATCTGATGTGCAGTGTTTGAGGATACTGTAATTACAATACCGCTCTGTGGATTTTCTTTATATGTTCCTTTTGTAGTCTGCTCTAATGGTGAAATAATCGTTGTTCCATCATACAGGGACTCTTCGCTTCCCTGTCTTACAAATCCTTCCGGTGCTTTCACTTCTTCGATTCGATAGGTAGAGCACTTCAGTTCCTGCGGTGTGATCAGATATCCTTCCTCGTTTGTTTCGAATACACTGATCTTTTCTTTCTTCGGATACTGAACAACCTGTTCCACATATTTCTTATTTGTCACATCGTAAATCTTATAAGAAGCACCAGCCTTTAAAACCGTATTTCCAGTCTGTGCATCCTTCTTTACAATTTTCAACAAGAATTCAAACGGGCGGTCATCAAATACTCTCCACTGCATTGGTTCTCTGCTGTCATTTTCCACATTTACAACAAATGGATCAATGGTTTTCAGATTCTCCGGGGTAGTGCTTTCCACTACAACATAACTTCCATACGGCAGTTCCGGGCTGACTGCATATCCTTTGGTATCAGTGATCAGTTCCGGTACTGGTACGGCGGTTCCGTTCTCATAAGTAACTGCAACCTGCTCTTTGCTGAAGTCATAATTCTTGAAATCACTTGCTGTATAGCTTTCTCCATTGGACGGTTTCAGTTTCCCATTTTTCACCTGTGTCAGGTCGCTGATCAGATATACCTTAAATCCTGCTCCTGCAACCAGGTCTGTTTCTGTCTGCTCTCCATCTTCACTGACTTTGATCAACTGGAATGCCTGTTTCTTTACCTGCTCTTTTACCGTAAGGTCTCTTGTCACTTCTGCAACATCCTGACCTTCATAAGTTACGGATACTTCATATTTTGTAGTATCCAGTGTATATCCTTCCGGTGGAGTGATTTCTTTTACATACATTTCTCCAAGGTATAATTCTGAAAACTCCAGTGTTCCATCATCTCCGATGACTCCCTGCGCGATCAGGCTGTCCTGTTTATACAGAACTCCTGTTGTTCCATCCGGATGCACGATGTCCTCTTTGGCATACAGACCATACACCGCACCACGAAGAACACTGTCCCCCTGTGCCTTAAATGCAAGTGTTTCTTTATCGATCTTTGCGATTTTTACCCTTCCGGTGACTCTCTCATCGGTTGCTGTTACAGTCAATGTCTTTCCGGCTGCAACATCTACTTTATATACTTCTGTATTCAGTTTGTACCCTGTCGGAGCAGTAACCTCTTTTACATACACAGTTTTCAGTGCGGAATCAAAATAATCACTGACTGCTTTTCCGTCTGTTCCGGTTGCAGTCATCGTCATCAGCAGATTTTCGCACTTCTTATCGGTGTAAATACCGTATACTGCTCCAGATAGTGGGTTCTGTGTATTGATATCTTTCTTCGTCAACTCAATACGTGTCATGTTCAGCCACTGTACGCTGAAGCTTACCGGAGCTGCTGTTTCGCTTTCGAATACACCGATATCCTGTTTGGAATCTCCGGTCGTCAGCACCAGCGTTCTCCATGTCTTTCCGACAGAACCGTATAAGTTGCCGGAAGCATAACTGCCTGTCAGCAACAGATCTGCCGACAGATAAAAGGTATCGCCGCCATAAATCTGGATCTTTCCATTTGTCACACTTGTTCCTTTGGTCAGGTTATGTGCGGTGACATGTTCCGGTACACTCAGTGTCACATAATTTCTGTGATCTCCAGACAGTGTGATATTCGGTGTTTTCTGGAGATTTCCATCCCGTACTGCATTCAGTTTCGTACTGGAAAGGCTCAGTTCCCCTTTTGGCGGTTCTTCCTGTCCGAACAGATAATTGATATATGCGATCACCCCTGCATTTACAAGGTCATTGTAATTACAGCCTGTAAATCCGGCTTCTCCTGCGTAAGCGTAGCTGGCTGCAATATGCGTATACACATACTTTTCATCCTCCGATTTCCCGGACAGATAACTTCCTGTCAGATCTCCTGCCCCACCATAGCCATAGTAAAGGACTTTCTGCAGATTCTTGTTACTGTCCAATACCTGTGCCACATAACTTCCACTCGGTGGGGATGCTTTCTGGGACTGGAGACAGTATGCAATCTTTCCGTTTACGGTAAACAGACACGTAAGATAATTTCCAATATAGCTTGGATAATAAATGGTTCGCCCCTTTGTCAATGTAACTGTGGAACCGCTGCTTGTAGCTCTTTCAGCCGCAGACAATACCATCACATTTCCCTCTTCGATGTCCTCTTTCAGTTCTTTGACTGCCTGTGCAGATGCATCTTCCCCGGATGCCTCGATCTCTACATCGGTATAGTTCTGCACAGGCAAGTCCGAATCATCTTCAGATTTTGTATCTGATTTTTGCTTTTCTCCACCATTGTCCTGTGCATGTGCCTGACCTTCCGTATCCGTCAGGATCACCTTTCGGCTGATGATGTAGCTGTCACTCTGATCCTTTGGTACAACCATGTAAGAGGCAATGTAAGTTCCGGCTTTGTCCGGATGGTATTCCCCACCCTTTTCATCTTGGATGCTGACAAGCGTAACATCCTCTTTTTCTGCATCATAATGGATTCCTTCCATACTGGTTTCCACTGCAAATGTTTCATCCGAAATCTCTTTCGTGATATCGTCTGCCGTAACTGCCTTCTCTTTCTGACTCGTAGCCGCCTGTTCGGATGCCTGTACCTCCTGCCCCACATCCGTCTGCTCGGCAGCAAACGCATTGGCACTGCTTAAGGTACTGACGCCCATCAGGACAGCCAGTCCAAAGGCTGCGATTCTGGTTTTTAAATTCTTCACCTTCATGTGTGTTCCCTTCCTATAATAAATATATTGTTCAGTAAAATACCGCAGAAGGCTCTCCCTCTGCGGTAACATTTATCTTGTATATTGCTTTTCTGCTTTTTTCATTTCCTGTCTGGTGCGTTTTACTGCATCCATCACTGCCTTTGTCGGCAAATCGTTTTCCAGACATCCTTCCAGAATTCCATCCAGATAAAATTTCGATGGTCTTGCCGGAACATCCTTATGAGGGGAGTTCATCGTGTATACGAATACTTCCCTTAAAGCTCCAGCCTGATCCTTTACCTGAATGGTTTCTTTCCCATAAAAATTCGGAAATCCTTCATAAAAATCCAGATTCTTTTCACAAGCTTCTGTGATCTTCCATAAGACTCCATCCACATAGCTTCCTTTTTCCGGAAGCACAGTTGCAACGCCATTTCCCGGAGCTCTGCCACGAAATGCCAGCCGGTAATCTTCCAGCCGGACATTGCCAACCACTTCCGCATCCGGACAGCGGAATCTCATCTGCCCCAGGTTCATGTTACTGCCATATGCAAAATAATATCTTTCTTCTATTTTCCTCACCTCGATCTGACGTCTTCCGTCCTTTGTTTTTTCTTCAGGCACTCATATGTGCTTTTGTCATATCTCCATGCCAGATCACCTTCCAGATTTGCCAGCAGATGTTTCCGTACATTCTTATATTCTTCTCCGATTAATCCGAGCCGCAACAAAAACGTTCGGAATGTAAACGCCGGGTTTTCTGAGATCGGTGTCTTTTTCATCTGGGTGGATCTCTGATTGATCGCCTGGGCGGAAATCGCAAGTGCCAGTGTAATGTTCGCCCTCACTTTTCCTGCATGAAGGGTACTTTCAAAACAGCGCCACTCCAATGTTCCTTTGGAAAATACAGCATGGAGGTTTAACGCATAATACCGGGTACTGTCATAATGATTATGACTTCCATCCCTGCCTCCATACCAGACATTTCTTACCCGGTCCATCGTAATGGATTTGTTTGGCATTTTTCGGATTTTTTCCAATACCTCCGGACGCACCTTCTGACAATAGCTGTACTCTCTTCTTTCCTGCACTTTCAGTGCTTTGAACAGGATATCTTCCTTTGCGTACATAATGGTCAGCGCATTTTTCAGACTCTGCGGTGTATGGTTCGCCGCATCTACATGAACATGCTGACCACAGGACTCATTGACAAAACCTCCATGCCTCCGCAGACAGCGTACAACTTCCTGTAACTTTCCCATTTCATCATAGGATAATTTCGGTGATACCATCTCTGTTGAATATTCTCTATCTGCTGACACGATTCGACCACCTGATTTTCTTTGTGTATCAATGCTTCCGTCAGACATGAACTTCCACTTTTTTCCTTCCCGATCTCTCGCTGACCATATTCCGTAATACGCACCTTCATAAACGGCTTCTGTCCCGAACAGTTCTGCTACAACTTCTGCAGCCCGTTGTCTGGTGATCCCAGTCATCTCGATTTCCGTACCAAAGTACTGATCCTGAATTCCAATCATCACCGACACTATCCTTTCTCAGACAGTTCCAGTTCTTTTCGCTCCGCATCTGCCTTTCGCAATAGTGCTCCGATTGCTTCGATCACCGTAACAGTTACCCCGTTCCCAGCCTGTTTATATAGCTGTGCATCCGATGTGCAGTCTATGATCTTATCGATCTGCCAGTCATAATATCCCTGCAGACGCAGACACTCTCTTGGAACCAGCCTGCGTATTCTTCCGTGATACAAGATGCCATGACGATCTGTTGCAGTAATTGTGAACATGGGTTCTTCCGGTTCCTTCATGCGTCTACCGTTCTGCCGGACCTTCTCTTTTGCTGGGGTTAAGACTGCTCTTGCTCCATCCTCTGCTAATACACCGGAACATTCTCCTTTATATTTGTGAACACCGCATTGTCTGGTATTCAGACTTCTGCATTCTTCCGTTACTATCGGCGGCGGTGAAAGATCGACAAAGTGCAACGTTCCCTGTTGGACACCTGTTGTCAGGGTATGTGCGATCTGGTGTCCGACTCTCCCTCTCCTGCTGTTGAGATTCGCATAGCCCAGATCGATGCTGTCCCCTTCTCTTGCAAGTTTGTAGCCGAGCTTTGTATTCTCTTTGATCGGGACACCTACATCATATAATCCTGTCTTGCCGCCCATTCCACCTGCCTGTGAGGTCAGGGTACAGCTTAGTCCTTTGGGACTGTAGACTCTTTTTCCCTGACTTCCTGCCCGGATCTGAACAAGAGCTGCTCCATTTGTTTCTGGTTCAGGTAATATTTTTCCGGCACATCTGAAATCAAGATATCCGACAATATACACCCGTTTCCTTGCTTGGGGGACTCCGAAATCCTTGCTGTTAAGCACTTTCCATTCGACATGGTACCCCAGTTGCGAAAGCGTACTGAGGATGGTGCAAAATGTCCGCCCCTTGTCATGCGAAAGCAGACCGGGAACATTTTCAAGGATAAAATAATTGGGTCTTTTAGCTTTAAGAAGCCGGGCAATCTCGAAAAAGAGGGTTCCTCTTGCATCTGCAAATCCTTCCCGCTTTCCGGCGATAGAGAATGCCTGGCAAGGAAATCCTGCACAGAGCAGATCAAAATCCGGCATTCGTTCTGGTTCAATTGTTCGTGCATCACTACAATACCACTCCCCTTCTGTGTCAAACAGCAATCGGTAGTTCTTATCCGCATAAGTATCCACCTCGCAGTGTCCGACACAGGTAAATCCCCCTGCACGTCTTAAGCCTTCACGGAATCCCCCGATTCCGCTAAAGAGATCAAAAAATTGAATGGTTGCGGTTATCAACCTCCTTTGCTGATAAAAACAGGCGGCATGATTTTTCTCATACCGCCTGTTGGTTTCTCTGTATCTGTTTGTTACCATTCTGTTGGTTCTTCTGCTTGGGTTTCTTCGTCTGGTTTGCTTTCCTCGCCCAGTTCGTTTTCTTCTTCTGGTTCAGTTTCTTCTTCCGGTTCGCATTCTTCTTCCGGTTGGTTTCCTTCGCCCGGCTCGCTCTCTTCTTCCAAGTCATTTTCCTCTTCCGGTTGAGTCTCTTCTATTTCAGATTCTCCGGTTGCAGGTTCCGCTTCTTCGGTGCTGTCTTTGTTCTGCCATTCGGCTTCTGCCTTTTCCAGTGCCTCTTCGATGATCTGAATCAAGAAGTCTTTCTGTTTCATGCCTTTTTTTGCGATGACTGTTTTTAATCTCTGGAATAATTCCTCTGATACCTGTACTGCGATTGTTCTTGCTGTTCCCATGCTCATCTCTCCTTTTCCTGCAAGTCTTTCAAAATGTTCTTCGATGACCTGCTGTATAAATTTCTGTGTGCTGCTTTCTGTCAGTTCAATCTCTTCTCTTACTTTTTCGTGTAAGTCCTTCGGGATCTTTCCGCATATGTTCTTCATCTCTGTCATAGCGTTTCTCCTTTCCGTTTCGCTACACACAACATACTCCAAAGATGCATGGAAAGCTATTCACAATACCTACCAAAGATATCGATGCTGTTTTGCTCCTGCCCCTAGCAGATCCAACAATGTATGTATCGCACAATCATAGGCCTCACCCCCTTTACATATTTTCCATCTGAGACAGGAAATCCATCATCTGGTCCGGGATATCCCCAGCCGGTGGATCTGTTCCAATTTGTTCCGCACCGCCACAAATGTTTAATTCCCGAACACTTTCTTTAATCGTCTTTTGGATGACCTCTTCCATCCACTTCCGGTCCTCTTTTTCCAGAATCGCCTGAACAAGGTACTGGTTTTTCTGTCCTTCCGGAACACTCTGGAATTTCTCCCATGCTTTCTTATGTTCCGGATTTTTCAGGTTTGGACGGAACGAATATACCGGACGTGTCATTTCGCCCACATCTGCTCTACAATCCGTTCATACCCGGCAGCGTTCGCATGGACGTCCTCTATAAAAACAGGGCGGCAAATCGCGTCCTGTGCGGTCACGTGGCGTTTTAAAATCGCAGAACCTCCACCCATAAATACGCTCGGCACCGCCCTGAGATCAAACCCGGATTCCGTGACCGCAGACAGGATTCTTTCGATGTATTTCCGTCCGTTTTCCTGTATGACAACTCTTGCATCTTCTGCCATGCTGCAGGTTTCCCCACGAAGCACACGTTCGATCTGTGTTTCCGTTACAGACAGTCCGGTATTTCTCCGCACCTGTTCTGCCGTCTCATCAATACACCGGATCACACCCAGCTCCAGACTCCTGCAGGTTGCCGCATTCGGAACACTATTATCCAGTCTCATCAGATCAACCGTCCAGCCACCAACATCCACCAGAAGAACAGATGGTTCATTCTTCAGGTACTCTGGATGCAGAGCCAGGGCAGAGTACCCCTGTGGGAACAGTTTCACATCTTTGATCTGTATCTCATACCATTCACTTTCATATAAAAAGCGCACTGGCTGTTCTTTCCGCAACAGATACTCCCGAAATCCCTGTTTCTCCCTTCCAAAGCTGGACAAAGGCAGTCCAACAGCCAGAATGACTTCCGTCTTTCGTTCCGCTTTCCGGTTCTTGATTTCTTCTGCAATCGCAGCCAACGTCAGCAGATAATAATTATCATTGGACGTTTTATTTTTTACCAGCGTCTGTCTCCCTGTACCGCAGACATAATACTTTCCCCGATACTGCAGAACATTCTGCATCGTATACGGCTCATAATCATACTCGATAATGCCACTGGGAAAAGACACATGTTTTGTCTTGATCGCATAATACCCATGATCAATTCCTACTATCATCACAATCACATCCTTCTTTCATTTTTTCGTCTGGCATAAAGCCAAGAACTCTTTTTCTGCTGCAACGGATCGTTGCAAAAGTGCCTGTTTTGAACACTTTTCTAAGTTTTCACGCCCCAAAACCTGCGGAAACTCTGGGGTTCTCATACCGCTGCTGCTTGAGGAACACTCCCTGTTCTTTCCCAGCCGGTTAAAAAATATCCCTCTCCCGGCGGCTGTCCAGCCTGTCCGGGAGAGGGATATATCGCAATGTTCCTTTTTGAACAATGGCCTGTCTTTTTATTTTTATGAGATGTTCTTCCTGCTTTTGTAACATGGCAGAATACTCATCTTCCGTCAAAAATTTCCGGATATAAGCTCCTTTTTTCCCCAGCGTGTTATCTGTTTTTAACATCTCTATTTCTACCATGTAATGGGTATCCGGATGATATCTGGTTTCACATAAAATGCTTTCGCCTTTGATATAATCCGATTTCACCGCCTCCCTTGCCGCCGCTAAAAGTTCATGGATACTTACCTCCACCTGCATCACCTCCTTCAAAAATAGCGAAAGAAAAGCAGACCCCTTAATCGAAGTCTGCCTCTGTTGGATATGGTAATCCTCTTTTTTTATATTTTGAATCAATCATTTTTCGGAGCTTCTCTCTTTTCTCTTTCGTTGGCGCATGCTTTTGAAATTCAACCAGCCATCTTTCTAATCTTCCATCATCATCGATCCACGTATCGTTTTCATATTCCCATTCATCTAACAACTTGATCAGCGCATCCAATGGTTCTTCCACATCATCGCCAAACTCTTTCCATAGATTTATTCCATAACTTTCCAAGCCAAAGAATTCTGTTAAAAATGAAAATCTCTCCATATCCCCCAATGTCATCTTTTTTCTGCCCATCAATAACTCCTGATCCCTGCTGCCACAGTAACTCAAGAAAATCTTTTTTTCTTTCTCACTTTCGGTCATAGATTGTCCCCTTTCAGAAATAATTCTTTATTACGAAACATTATAAATTTTTAACTCATTAGAATCAATATATATGTTTCCAAATAACGAAACTTTTATTTTTTAAGGAGAACGTATTATGCAGAAAATCAGACCAGATATGGATATCGGTAAAAATATTCAATCTCTTAGATACAAAAATAATCTAACGCAAGACCAGGTCATTGCAAAATTGAATCTCATGGGTATTGTCATATCCAAAAGCACTTATGCCAAACTGGAAACAAACCGCATGAACATCAAAGTGTCTGAGTTAGTCGCTCTGGCAAAGATCTTTCATACAGATATCAATGCATTCTTTGATGGTCTGCTGTAACTCGACATTCACCTACTCCCTGTGTATATAATAATCTCTTAAAAAAGAACTAGTCTATATCGTTCTTATCGAATATAAACCAGTTCTTTTTTCTTATCAAATATACCTTTATAGGCTTGTATACTTTATCCATTTATTCCTTTAAAAAGCTGGTATGAAAGACTCCTCATTCTCTCATACCAGCTATCTATTTCTTATCTAACTGAATACACATTCTTTGTGTATCCTGTACTTATATATGGCAAAAATCAGACAACAGACACGCTATACACTCTTATGCTACATAATCCAGTTTACTGTCGCTCAATCTTAAACCTACAATATGAATACAAATTCCATAAATTAACCCTGAAAGAAAAATCTTTTCTATAAGTAAATTGGGTCTTAAATGGAATCTGATGGCAATGACACCAGTCTTGTATTTGTTTCATCCTCATGGACTCCCCGTCATCAATCTTCTTTATCAAGCATTGTCTCTTAAAATCATCCATCCCTGTCTTAAAAAATAAATAAAACAGTACATTATAATATCTAATCAACACAATCTCTTCTGCTGTTTTTTCCTTTGACCTCATACACATTTTCCACCTTTCACTGTATATTGAGTTTGATTTATACACATATTCTTACGTTATACACTTTATACTCCCCCCATAATAGGGGGTTAATATTCCTATTATCATTACTATAGTTCCCAATCCTGCAAAATCTAGTGGAGCTCGTACGACAAATTTTTTCAATGCTCCTGTTTTTTTCCTACTTTTTTTTGCTAATAAGTCCATTATTCCCGTTACAATAAATGCTACAATAAGAATTCTTAAAAAAAGCATACTCTTTCCTCCTACTATTCTAGGCATAATACAGCTTCTAGTTCCTCGTTTGTAATAGTTTTTAGCATTTTATCTAAAATTTGGTTGGTATAATTTTTTATTTCATTTGTTTCCGTTACCCATTCCTCCCCTTGATTATAAATATCATTTAATATACGTTTAAGTTCCTCTTTTATATTTATTCCTGGCATATAACTTGATTGTAAATCTGTAACTTTATCAATTACTTCCATTCCAGATACTCCTATAAATCCATTCATATATGTACTAAATCTTGGTTTAACAATCTTGTTATTTTTCCAAGCATTTCTAGCACGTGTAATTTGACTTCTATAGTACCTATCAGATTTAAAAATTTTATTTCCCCACTTAGTACCTTTTATTTTCCCAAAATTTCCCTCTATTTCTTTGATACCGTCTGTCGTTTTTTCATTTAACCATTTTTTTGCCAATTGACGCTGTAATAAGTACCTGACACCTCATCTCTTTGGTAGCCCGTATAACCAAACGGCTGTATCTTCCCCTGGTTCTGGTACAAAAATGGTATTATTTTCTATTCTTTTTTAATTGATTGACATAATAAGATTTTACTGGTATTCTTCTCCTTTTTATATCTTCCATAAATTCTGTTTTGTCTATATTGCTATCAATCGTAAATAACTTTTCTCCATTTACATACACTCGAATAGAACCTTTTTTTCTTTCACAATATGTAATGTCATCAAAATAAAATGTCATCTTTTTACCAAATGTGGAACGCCATATGATTTTATCTCCATTCACTTCAAGTTTCCACATTATCATATTCAATGATCCGATTAAAAAAACAACAAATGCAATACCAAACACAAAAAGAGGGAAGAAATCTTCCTGTTGAATAACACTTGCCACCACCAAACCACCTGTAAAGAAGATTCCTATAATAAATATAATAGTTAATATTTTTTCTGTTTTTACTACATAACAAGTTCTAATAATACCCTTTTTCTGTTCCTCTTCCCTTTCTTTAGCCTTTTTTTGTTGAGCTCGTCCAATATATCCTAAAACAGCGAACACAGCCAAATATGGCATCATTTGTATAAATATTTCAAAAAACATATATGTTCCTCCATTTTCATTTTACTTCCTATGCTTCACATCGTTCAACATTATTTATTCCTTGTGTGGTTCCTAATTGTAATATCATTACTTTTTCCTGCAATTTTTTCCCAAAATTTTCCCCTATTTCTTTGATACCGTCTGTCTTTTTTTCCTTTAACCATTTTTCTGCTAATGAATCCTGTAGTTCTTCAAGTTCAGATACCTTTTTTATTGCACGTTGATAACTTTTTCCATGTTGCCGTTTTTTGTCATATCCCGCCTTATGTAATTTCGCCTTATATACATCGTCATTTGTTTTTCTCAATTGTTCTTGAACCGTAGGTCCTTTCCCTTTAATTTTATATTTTCCAACACCATAAGTTACGGCATCAATACCTCCAGCTATCACTACTGAGTTCCAATCAACCTCATTCAATTTTTTATCGTCTGCATAAATTTGAGATGCAACACTAGTAGCTGCTCCTGTAGCACCCGTAGCAAGTATGCCACCAACTATTCCAATTCCACTTCCTGCAATTCCACCTTTTACAGCACCACTTACTGCATCTACCGCCACTTCTTTCAAGTTTACCTTTCTATCCAAAACCACTTGTGTTACTATTGATGAAATTCCAGATACTAAAAAACCAATCCCTGCTCCTGCAATTATTGTTGGAAATTCCCCATCATAATCCACATATTTAAAAGGATTATCCCAACAATATCCATATCTATTAAGTGTTTCTGGATACTCAATAAAGCCGACAATCAAATCCTGCCCTGCAAACCTTCCGTTCTCTGCGAGATATTCTCTCGCCTGGGCATAGTAGGTTCCTGCTATCTCATCTCTTTGGTATCCCGTATAGCCAAACGGCTGTATTTTCCCCTGGTTCTGATACAGGTCTTCCCCAAAGGCTCCGTATCCATAGTTCTCTTTGATTGTTCCAACGCTGTCCTCAAGCCTCAGCGGGCTTCCCAATTCGTCCTGAAGGTAATAGTTCCTTTCCCCATTCTCCTCATACGCTGCCACGTTCCCATCCCAAAAGTATCTCTGGCTTTGGCTTTCTTCTGTCCGCTCCAGAAGGTTATAGTACTGTCTGGTCAGATCCAGGGTATAAGTAATCTGACGGCTGTTTCCAATCTCCATGCCGACTCTTCTCTGCGGGTCCAGCTTCTCCAGTTTTTCTTTTGGAAGGACACCCTCCTGCTTTCCTACCCGGTGTCCCAGCCCGTTATACTGGTATCTTGCCTGTTTGCCTGCCGCATCCACCGCTTCTTCCAGACGGTTCATTGCTCCATAGACATACCGCTTCTTCCATGCCCCATTTTCAAGAATAGCGGTTAAGTTTCCTCTCTTATCATAACCGTACTCTTTGCGGATTTCCCCCTGTCTTTCGCTTACCAGCTGGTTCAGGGCATTATACTGATAAGAGGTTTGTTCCCCGCGTTCTTCTTTCCATGTACGGTTTCCAAAGGCATCATAACCATACTGTGTCTGGATTTCTCCGTCCTTTTGGATTTCTGACAGCCTGCCCAGGGCATCATACCCATAACGGTACTGTCCGCTCTCACGCTCCAGCCCTCTTCTTTCCTTGGTGATTCCGGTCTTATTTCCCAAAAGGTCATACAGATAGGTGTAGCGGTCAAGGATGCCCTCCTGGTCTTGATGCAACAGTTCTGTCAGCTGGTCTTTTTGTCGTAAGCATAGGTGGTCTTTGTTCCATTCGGGAACTGTTTTTCACACAGTCTTCCCACCGGATCATACCCATAGGTAATGACGCTGTCTCCTTCTTTTAATTCCGAAAGCCGGAGCTGCTCATCATAGCCATAGAAGACCGTTTTTCCATCCGGATAGGTAATGCTTCTTCTCTCTCCTGCTTTTCCATAGGTATAGGATACTTCCCTTCCATCCGGGTACTGCACCTTTTGTGCCCTTCCCAGTGCATCCGGGGTGATCCTTGTGCTTCCCAGCCAGTCCTGTATCTCAATCAGCTGCCGGAGCGGATTATAGGACAGTTTCACTTCCTTTCCGTCTGCATACTGGATACCGGATAAGTCTCCCTGTTTTGTATAAGCATACTTGGTCAGATACCCTTCCTTATCCAGTTTTCCAAGAAGCTGCCCCTTTTTATCATAGGTATAGGTTTCCTTCTGTCCCAGTGCATCGACAGTTTCTGTGACCTGTCCCCGCAGGTCTCTGGTATAACGGGTGATCTGACACAACCGTTTCCTTCCATTCTGTCTCTCTGCTTCCAAAAGTTTTGCATCCATACCGGATACTTCTGTATCCTCCTTCAGGATTCCCTCTGCACCATACTGGCGGATCTCAATGAGCCGGTCACAGACATCGTACCGATATTCCGTTTCATTTCCAAGGGCATCCGTCACCTTCGCAAGCTGCCCGCTTAAGGTATAAGCATACTGTTTGAAATAATCAATATCAATCATAAGCAGAGACAATGGCTTACCTGCCAGTTTCTTTTTATTTTTTTTCATATACCCTGTCAAATACTCACGGTTATACAATCTGCTCATGTGATCGGTGTAGCTCTTTTTTCGCCATTTTATCAGCAAAAATACAATATCAGCTAATATAATAATTCCTATGACACTTATAACTGTAATGATGATTTTTCTGATTTGATGCTGTTCCGTCAAAGAATAATATTGATGAATTTTTTCCGAATATTCTATATAATCAGTACTTAACTGCTGATTTTTAAGTTCAATCACTTTCACATATTGTTCACGGGTTGCGATATATGCATCCGTATTATTTTCCTGCATATAAATATCTGCCATATCAGAATAAGCATTTTTTTCGAGTCCAAGCCCCGCATCTGCTGAACATCTGACAATCTGCTGATACAACTCTAATGCTTCATCAAATCTTCCCTGTTCCTTATACCATCTTGCATAGGAATAATCTAAATACACATCCTTATTCAAAGAATATTCCACATCATCTGTGTTCAGCAACTCCTTTGCAGTTTCCAGTTCATACTCTGCCTGTTCAAGATTGCCCTCATCTATATACAGCTGTGCTCTTAGATTTCCCCGCAGAATTTGGATATCATCTTTCTGTGCTTCTGGTAATTTAGGTATCAATTCATCTAGCTCCTCCAGCACAGAAAGCACTTTTTTATGCTGTCCCAGCTCAAGATATGCGGTTCCTTCATTGACCAAAGCAAGACTGGCATCTGCCACCAGGTGATCATCCTCTCTTTTTCGGAAAATCTCCAAAGATTGCTCATAATATTCGATTGCTGCTTGATACTGTTCCAATCCATAAGCATTATCTCCAAGCACTGCAAAAAATTTTGACATGTATTTGGAATGATTCGGAATCAGAGGAGAGGATTCCAAGAACTCAAGGCCACGCCAACAATATTGTAAAGCAGCGGAATAATCCCCTGCTATCGAATATAATTGCCCAATGTTTCCATACAGCCTAACCTTACTTTCAGCTTTCAGTCCCTTCACATTTATCACATACTCTTCTAAAAGTCTGGCACCTTGCTTGTTATCCTCCTGGTTTTCCAAAAATATGGATGCGATTCTCCAGCATAGATCAACGTTATTTCTATACTCTTTTGATTGTGCCATATAATGTAACGCTTTTCGACTGTTTTCTGCGAAATCTTCTATTTCTCCTTCATCATATTGAAGCGATTCATTCAGTAGAACGTATGTATAGATTTTGATAAAATCATCGTCTTGTTCTTGAATTTTTTCCGCCGCTGAAGTAAACTCTTTCACCGCCGTCCGATAATCCTCCTTTGCATAAGCAGTTACACCTGCCAGAAAATCATGCTGACTGTTTTTTTCTGAAGACTGGAGATATGTTTTTATCTCGCTATATTGCTTTGTTTCTATCTCCTCTCCTTCTACGATAGCCTTTGCATAAGACAAAAGGGATTCCGCTTCACTTTCACGTGGTTTACTGATAAGCAGAACAATTGCCAACAACATTACTATTCCTACTATCAAAAATCTAATTTTCTTTATCATTCGTATCTCCTGACAATTTTTTCATTCATTTTTATCTCCCTCTATCTTCGGATGGAAACGGCCATACGGTGATAGGTATGGCGGATTCCACGGATAACCTTTCCGTATTCCAAAATATTTTCAGGCAAAGCCATTCCGCCATATCCCGCATCTCCAAGATGATGCAGATCTGTTCCTGTCATTTTACACATTAACGCAATTTCTTTTATCGTATCTGTGTCCGCTCCCTCCTGAGAGGTTCCGATTGCTGTCAGTGTCATCTTTCCAAGACTGTGCGCGCACACTACTAAACTCCTCACATATTCCATCGTAATCCCCGGCACTGTTCCAGGCGCCGGAAGCAAGATAATATCAGCTCCTGCCTCTGCGAAAGCACGTACATCTGCTTCCGTTAAAATATGTTCTCCACACTCAGATAAAATTCCGGACGCATGCATTTTTCCGGCAATCAGCACCACCTGTTCTCCCAAATGCTCTCTGTAAAGCTTCAAGGTATCCGTAATCGCCGCATTTGTGACCCCAATTCCCGGATTTCCGGTTAGCACAATGAAATCCACGCCCATTTCCACTGCTGTTTTTGCATTTTCAAGTGTCGCTACACGTCCGCCGGAAAGTTTCCACATCTCATTTGTCTCAACACTGCTTTCTTTTCCTTGTTCCAATGGCTCCAAATTAATTCCGACAGGTCTTCCCGTCAATTGTTTTATTTTTCGAATAACTTCTCTATCCTCTGTCTTAGGCAATCCCTGAATCACTGGATGATTGACATCAAACATATTCAAAAGAATCATATCTGCTCCCATCGACGCCACAAATTCTGCGTTTGTCACATCCCCCAGCATCGGTTGTAATATCCCGATTGTCTCACACACAAGAACTCTTCCCTCACTTGCGGAAATTGCCTCAAGAAGTTCTTTCTTCTTCATATTCTCAAAATCTGATGCCGTACAATCTAAAAATCGTTTCATAATCTTCACCATTCCTCTCGTTTTAATTCATAGTCTATAATTATTGCATTTCACCAGCCCACTCAAATCCTTTTTTAGCTGCAATTACAGCGATGATTTCATTGATTACCGCCGCTGCCGCAATTGTTCCCTGAATAATTTTCGCACAGTCCGGTGCCAGTCCTGCTAATACAGACACTGCAATTCCAGTAAACACAAGCGATACTCCTGAATGCGGCAAAAGGGTAAGTCCAAGCTATTTTTTGACACTTTCAGGTGATTTTGTAACACTCGCTCCAAAATATGCCCCAAAATATTTACCTGCAGCACGGACAATGATATAAATCGCAGTAAACATACCTGCACCTAAAATCAAATGATAGTCCAAAGGAGCTCCAAGATTCAAGATCACAATAATCATCGCAATTCCTAAAATCGGGTTGAATCCCTGCATAATCTGCTCCAGTCTCTCCTCTGTAACCATATTGGAAAATGCCGCTGAAAAAGCCATTCCCATCAACATAAAGTTCAAAACCGGGCTTGGCATCACGAAATGGTTAAACACAAATCCAACAGCCGATTTCACTAAAATCATCCCGATTAAGGTAGCCATCGTTGCAAATGCATTCTATTCTCTTTTCAATAGCATTCCTGCAAAAAATCCTGTCACCGCTCCTATTATTAACGGAAGGATCACAACCAAGGCAATCATATACGTCGGAAGTTCACCTGACGACAAATTCCCCGCAACGATTGCAATTGTCGTAAAGAACACAATACATCCTACAATATCATCCAGCGCAGCCATCGGAATCAGTGTTCCGGTAACCGGTCCTTTTGTGTTAAACTCTCTGACGATCGATAATGCCGGCGCCGGCGCAGTCGCCAACGCGATTCCTCCAAAAATAAACGCCAGATAGACCAGAATATCCGATAAATAGAATACCACGCCGAATACCAACGAGACAACAAAAAATGTTCCCAGTGACTGCGTAAGTGTTGTGATGACAATCGATTTTCCGGAACGTTTGATTTTGTTCCAGACAAGTTCCGTTCCTATCATAAGACCGACTGCACATTCCAATACATGTACGACAATCTGATACCAGCCTGCATCCAAAGTTTCCTGATTCATCACTGCAAACGCATGCGGTCCGAAAACCATCCCCGTAATCAGCCATCCCAAAATGGACGGCAATTTTAATTTGGAAACCAGCTTTCCGATGCCCAACGCAAGAATTACCATAATCAATAAACGTAATATTTGTACTAACATTTTGTATCCACTCCTCCTGTCTCTTTTGCGATTCCATATAACATAATGTTCAGCATTTGTTCTAATTTTGATTCATGATTTTCTATAACCGATTTTATTTCATTGTCTTTATCCGATTTCTCGCGGAAATATCTGTTAAACATTTCTTGAAACATAATAAAATATTCTAGCGCAAAATCTTCTGAAATTCCTTCTCTCAGTTCCAGACGCCCGAGCAGATTTCGATACCGTTTTGCAAGATACATGTCATATCCCTTTTTCAACTGCCGGATATCCCCTTGGAGATGCTTCGGAGGCTGCAGGATACTGTCAAAGAATATATTGCAGCAATACGGATTCTCTGCGAAAAATACTTGTCTGGAATGTAATATTTCCTGCAATTCACTTTGTACGTCCGTAAAATCGTCCTCTGTCCTTTGTAAATATTCCGTCATCTGTGCATAACACTGCCCGACACATTGCAAATACAGCTGATCTTTATTCTTAAAGTTGTGATAAATCAAACCTTTTGAAATCTGATTTTCAATGCACATCGTATTGAGCGATGCCGCATCATAGCTTTTTGTTCCAAATTCTTCCATTGCAGCCGCCATAATTTTTTCTTTTGTTCGTTTTGTTTTTTCACTTTGTTTCAAAATAATCCCTCCAATAAAATAAACCATATAGTCTATTATGCAAATAATAGACTATATGGTCAATATATTGTCAACTATTTTGTCACTACTCCATCACAAAACTTCCAAGATCGTATACCTCTATCTCGCCATCTGTTTCAGACTGTAAAAATCTTACTTTCTGGTTCAATTTCTCACTGTATACTCTTGTCGTCATCACTTCCTCACCATCATTAATAAAAATCTCAATGGCAGAAGTATCTGAATACACAGTCATATTCTTAAGACTGTCCAGCTTCACTGTGCGCTGTTTTCTTCCATGCCCGCTTTTTCCAAGTTCCAGCTTCAGAATGTGATCCTTGTAAGTCAAAGTCACATCGTCCCTGAGACCGAGTATCATCGCAGCATTCTCATCGTCTCTCTTTACAGACAACTCAAAACAGCAGTCTGTCGTCGTCCACTCACCAAAAGATGTAATACTTGTGACCATTTTATTTTTTCTCAGACTTTTTAATTCTTCTAATGGCTTCTGTATTAGCTTTCCATCTTGATATGTTAAAACTCTCGGCATTGTCAGTGCATGGATCCAATCATATTCCACTGTTGCATCATTGTCATAATCCGCATCAGGAATTCCCATCCAGCCAATCAGAATTCTTCTGCCGTTTTCATCAAGAAACGTCTGTGTGGCATAGATGTCAAACCCTTTATCCAATTCATGAAATTCCCCAAGTTTATATTTCTTATTTTCAAAATCCATCTCAATCGGGAAATATCCGCATTGATACACATTCTGATAATCATGTCCGCTCTTTGGAACCCCCTGCGGGCATGCAATCAAAATTTCCTGTCCATCTACTTCAAATAAATCCGGACATTCCCACATATAGCCGAATTTTTCTTCTGGCGCAATCCGGTCAAAATACTTCCATGTCATCAAATCTTCTGATTCAAACAGAAGCACACAGCCTTTTGACTCACAATCCCTTGCTCCCTGAACCATATAATATCTGCCGTTCTTCGCAAATATTTTCGGGTCTCTCACATGCTTTGACATATCTGCCGGATAGTCTGAATTCGTCATCACAAGTTGTTTTTCACCTGCATGCACGCCATCCTCACTTACCAGATGAATCGTATTCTGCTCTCTTCCTTCTAATATATAATCGTAGTCCTTGTCTTGCAATTTTACATTTCCGGTGTAAAAATAATGGATTTTGTCTCCGTCCACAAATGCCGACCCACTGTATACACCGTCTCTGTCCCAGTCACAATCCGGAAACAGGAACGGCTCGCACTCCTGAAAATGAATCCAGTCTGTTGTCGTATAATGTCCCCATAGTTTCGTTCCCCAGCCTGCCAAAAACGGGGTGTATTGGAAGTAAATATGATTGATGCCCTGAAACTCACACAAGCCATTTGGATCGTTCATCCAACCGGTCGGCGGCATCAGGTGAAAATGTAAGCGGTTCTCATCTTTCTTCACCGTCTCTCTCATATATTGATAATCCGGTATTTGCTTTACATAATCTTCTCTGTTCATCATAATATATAACCTTCTATTCCTTCTACTTTTATCTTATTTGTGACTCTTTTTCCATGCTATTTTTCCAAAACAGATTGTGCAGATCGCTCCGATCGCCAATGCGATCAAATGTGCGATAATATAGTTCAGATATCCGTGATTTGCCGGGTTTGCAATCGCAATTCCCGGAACAGCAGTTGTCCCGAATCCAAATGCCGTCAATTTTGAGAAATACACATACGCACCTGCCGCAGCACCGCCGATACATCCTCCAATCAAAGGATAACGATATCTTAAGTTTACCCCAAAGATTGCCGGCTCACTGATTCCAAATAACGTAGAAAGGAAACTTGGAATACACAATTCTCTGGCTTTTAAATTTTTCCAGTTTACTGCCAGATATCCAAGCACAGCTCCACCTTGTCCCATCAGGGCAACTGACATCAGTGGATTGATAAAGTTCGTTCCCGTACTTGCAATGAGCTGCGCTTCCACGGCGCCGATAATATGATGCAGTCCCGTAATAACTACCAGCTGCTGAATTCCTGCAAACAGTGCATAACCGAATACTCCAAGGTTGTTCGTTCCCCATACCATTGCATCTGTAATTCCATTAGAAAGAATTCTTCCCACCGGTCCGATAACTGTAAATAACAGAACGGTAGAAATAAACACCGTCAGCAATGGCGCAACTAAAAGTTTGATCACATCCGGTATCTTTTTGTTGAAAAAGACATCAAGCTTTGCAACCACATATCCCATCATAAGCGCGATAATAATTCCGCCCTGGAATCCCACCAATTCAATCTTGAATCCAAACAAACTGATGATTTCCGGCTGCGCCAATCCCTGTGCTGCCTGATATGCATTTGCCAAAGATCCATCTAACATAATCGCTCCTACAACCATACCAAGCACCGGATTTCCGCCGAATCGCTTGGTCGCTGAATAGCAGACTGCCATCGGTAAAATAGAGAAAATTCCGTTGGATGCGAGACTCACCAGTTTATTGATCGCATATAGTGTATCGTATTTTTGAACAACTTCCAGACCTCCAAGCACACCTGTCAGTCCCATAAGAAGCGCTGCCGCCAACAGCGCCGGCATAATTCCGATAAATACATCCGACAATGCCTTTACCACTGCCTGAACCGGGTTTTGTTTCTTTGCACTTTCTTCTTTTAATTCCCCAAGAGACATATTTTCTGTATGCGTATATTTTGCAAACACTTCATAGACATCGTTTACCGTTCCTGCACCGAAAATAAGCTGCAGCTGGTTTCCTGCCACAAATGCCCCTTTTACTTTATTGATATTTTCTAATTTTTCCATATCCGCTTTATCATTGTCCTTCAAGACAATTCTAAGTCTTGTTGCACAGTGTGCAGAGCCTTGGATGTTATCCATTCCTCCTACACCATTCACAATTTCTTCCGAAATTTTCAGATACTCTTCTGATTTGTTCATTTTATTACCTCCTATGTTTTGGAACCGGTTTCTTTTATACATATTATATTTTCTACATTAACAAATGTCAATAAGCATATATGATAAAAAATATTTTTGGAATCGGTTCCAAAAATACACTCTTTTTTTTGTATAAAATACACAAAAAGAGTTCGAACCCGAACTCTTTTCACACAACCTATCTTGCCTGTTTTACACTTTTTCTTTCTACCAAATGATACGGTATAATCTGTACTCTGCTCACCGGTTTCCCCTGTATCATCTGAATGATCGTCTCCGCACTGACTTCTCCCCAGTTCTCCCAGTCAAATGCAACGGTAGTCAGCGGCGGCGTCAGAAGCTCACTTGTCTCATAATTGCCAAATCCCATAACCGACACTTCTTTTCCGATCGCAATATTTCTCTTTGCCAGCGCTTTGTACACTCCCTCTGCGATTCTGTCTGTCGCACAGATAACTGCATCGGGAAGTGCTCTTTCCTGTAATAATCTTTCCATATTTTTCACTGCATCCTCATAGAAAAACGTCGTCTCCACCAACTCGATCTGTGGAACCTGGCATGACTGCAGTCCATCTGTCACACCTTGTTTTCTCTGTTTTCCAACAGCAGGGTCTTCTTCTCCCACCCAGAATACAACTACATCCTGAACTCCTTTGCTTCCCAGATATTTTCCCGCATCCAGACCTGCATGATAATCATCGTATACAACTGAACTCCCATATGGAAACCGTTGCCCCAAAAACAGGATTGGAATCTCCGACTGTTCTACAATCTCCCGATGCCGGTTCGTGATACCGGTTGACAATACCATCATCCCATCTACATTCATTCTTTTGAGTCTTTCCATACACCGTACTTCTTCTTCTAAATCATTTCCTGTATGCATGATCATCGGCGTATAACCTGATTTTTTCAAATATGCCACAATCACTTCTACAAGACGCGGTGTTGTAACCGAGTTAAATCCCGGCACAACCAGTCCGATAATCTGACTGTTCTTTGCACTCAGTCTTGCAAATACATTCGGCTCATAGTGATTCTCCTCAATTACTTTCTTTATTTTCTGACCGGTCTCATACCGTACGCTTCCACCATTCAGGTAACGAGAGACCGTACTTTTTGCCACCCCAGACAGCTGCGCAATATCATTGATTGTCATTTTATTTCCCATCTCTATCCGATCCTTTTACATTTCTATTCTCCCCCTATTATACACACTTTTCCCTTGTTATTCTATATAAAATTGTCTATAATAATGACATCACTAGAAAAGGAGATGTATCACAATGAGAGCTTACGAGCGACTTTTAAAATACGTCGTAGTACGTACACCAAGTGATGAGAACAGCGAGACCGTTCCTTCATCACAATGCCAGTTCGATTTGGCAAATATTTTAGTAGAAGAGTTAAAGGCACTTGGCATCGACAATGCGTATGTCGATGAAAAATGTTTTGTCTATGGAAAATTAGCTGCTACACCGGGTTACGAGAACGCTGTCAAACTCGGATTTATCGCACATATGGATACGGTATCTGATTTCTGCGATCACGATACCACACCTGTTATCACAGAGAATTACAACGGAGAGGACCTTGTACTCGGAGCAAGCGGTCGCGTATTAAGCGTGAAAGACTTCCCTCACCTTCCTTCTTTAAAAGGGCGCACTCTGATCACAACAGACGGAACAACCGTCTTAGGAGCAGACGACAAAGCCGGTATCGCTGAGATTATGACTATGTTAGAGCGAATCATTACAGAAAATATTCCACACGGACAGATCTGTGTTGCATTCACACCGGATGAGGAGATTGGTACTGGCGCACAAAGCTTCAATGTAGAAAATTTTGATGCAGACTTTGGATTTACTTTAGACGGAGACACAGAAGGTGAGATTCAATATGAGAACTTTAATGCCTGCAAAGCAGATTTTGAAATTACAGGCTTTAACGTACATCCAGGTTCCAGCAAGAATGCCATGATCAACGCAAGCCTTGTTGCTATGGAGATCAATTCTTTGCTTCCTGGCACAGAGACTCCTCGTGACACAGAAGATTATGAAGGATTCTATCATCTGATGAGTATGACAGGAGAGGTTGCCTCTGCATCACTGCACTATATTGTGCGCGACCATGACGCTTCTCTGTTCGAGGCAAGAAAGAATACTTTGAGACATATTGAAAAGATCATGAACGAAAAATGGGGTGAAGGAACTGTGCGTCTGACACTCACAGAGCAATACCGCAATATGGCAGAAGTGGTCGCAACCTGCATGCACCTGATTGAAAATGCCCAACTTGCCGCAAAAGCTGCCGGAATCACACCACTTGTAATTCCAATTCGCGGCGGTACAGATGGATGCCAGCTAAGTTTCCGAGGACTTCCTTGTCCGAATCTTGGAACAGGCGGTCACGGATATCACGGACCATATGAACACATCACAGTTGAAGGAATGGATCTCGCAACAGATATGGTTTTAGAATTAGTAAAATTATATGCAAAATAAAAACAACGACGGGGAAGCGTGACGCTTCCCCGTTTCTATATTATCAATGCGGTTTGAATCCTTCCCCGCGCACTTCATTTGATTCCATCGTCACTAAGAATGCCGCTCTGTCCACTTCTTTTACCGCTTTTTGTACCATGTGCATCTGCTTGCTGCTGCATGCACACATCACAACTTGCTTTTCTTCTTTTGAGTAGCTTCCTACTCCTTTTAGCAGTGTAGAGCCTCTCTGTGTCAGTTCATCAATTTTATCCGCAACTTCCTGACCATGTTCTGTCACAATCAATGTCAGTTTTCCCGCATCCATACCATACATGACCTTATCGACTACTACCGACAAAATATAAGTCGAGATCAAACCATAGATAATCTTATCCACATTTCCACCGATCAGCACACCACTTGTAAGTACAATGGCAAAATCCAATACAATAATAATCTTTCCAAGTGACAGATGTGGTCTCAAAACTCGAATCGCCATAATGACGAAATCTGCACCACCTGTGGAAGAATCTCTTAGATAAATAAGTGCATATCCAAGTCCTGAAAAAATGCCCATGCAAATGCAGGAAAGCATCAAGTCTCCCTCATATACCGGAAACATCGGAGCGACAACGTCCATAAAAATCGTAGAAATCACCATCGTCTTTAAGGATTTCAGCAAAAAAGTCTTTCCCAACAGCTTATAACAGATGATAATGATAGGAATATTTAAGACTGCCGTCATAACACCAATCGGAATCCCAAAGAAATGATAAAATATAATCGCAATACCGGAAATACCTGCTACCGGAAATCCGGACGCGACCGCAAAATTATAAACCCCCACTGCAATAAAAAAACTTCCTACTATATCTGCCACTATATCCAATCCAACTTCTTTTACTTTACCCGGTCTCATATAACTCATACCGCCCCTTTCTATATCATATGTCATCTTTTAGCATTTTTTCCCAAACAAAAAGCACCTACGAATCATACAGATATAATTCGCAAATGCTCTTCTAAATATTACTATACTCTTCTATAAAAAAACTGTCAATACTATTACGCCTAAATTATGGAATTTTTAAAAGCCAAAATCATCTCATTTGTCAGACTGATATTTCTTTCTGTCACAGGAATCTCCTCCCGCTCGAACCATTCCGCCAATGCCAGCTCCTCTTGGTCCAATGTAATTTCCGAGTCTCCGTCCAAATTCGCAAAAAATCCCATCAAAAGCGTATCCGTAAAGGACCATGGCTGACTTTTGTAAAACCTGATATTTTTTACTTTCAGCCCGACTTCCTCCATCACCTCACGTTTTACCGTCTCTTCAATCGTCTCTCCAATCTCGGTAAACCCTGCAAGCAATGCATATTTTTTATAATCACGGTCCGCATATTTTGACATCAAAATCCGGTTCCCATCTGTGACTCCGACGATGACCGCTGGCGAAATCTTCGGATATTCCATCTGATGACAATTCTCACAGTATAACATCCGCTCTTTTTGATCTTTCTTCAACGGTTTTCCGCATTTGCCACAGTATTTTCTGCTTTTATACCAATTATAAAGCTGGAATCCCGTAATTCCTGCAAATGCCAGATGCCGTGGTTTTGCATGTCTGAACTGCTCCTTATGTATCATCTGAAAATTACCTGCTGCATCATAAGTGAGATGTTCTGTCAAATAAAATCTCATCTGGTCAATTGAAAACAGATACGTATACTGCTCATAAATATCTGGATTTAATTTTTCCAACTCACCAAATGTTGGAAATGCTATCTCTTTCCCTTCATATTTCACAAGCACTTCCATATCGTGACAGTAAAGCACAAAACTGTCTTTATCCGGTGCTTTTGGATCATATGCATTATTATAAACATATGGTTCTATATCTTGTATCATCTTTTCCTCAGCTCCTTTTTGTGTTCTAAAAGTCCATAACAATTGTATCACACTTCCTCCCAATCGCAAACGGAAAAATCATTTTGCATTTTCCCGATGTTTTTTCTATAATAAATAAAAACGACCAAAACAGAAGGAGGAATATTTCCATGAAAATTGTTTTTTTAGATGCGAAGACGATCGGAGACGATATCGACTTATCCGGATATGAGGAACTGGGCGAAGTGGTCAAGTATGACTTTTCTTCCTCAGAAGAAGTCCCTGCGCGCGTGATCGATGCAGACGTACTCGTCCTGAACAAAGTTCAGGTGAATGAGCATACCATCGGCACTGCCCGCAATTTAAAGCTCGTCTGTGTCACTGCAACCGGAACCAATAATCTCGACAAGGATTACCTTGACAGACGCAATATTGCATGGCGCAATGTTGCCGGATATTCAACAGAATCCGTTGCGCAACATACATTTGCCATGTTGTTCTATCTTTTAGAAAAGCTCAGATACTACGATGATTATGTAAAAGAGGAACGCTACGTTGGCGACACCATTTTTACCCATTTTGCAGAGCGTTTCTGCCAGATTCATGGAAAGACCTGGGGAATTATCGGACTTGGCAATATCGGACGAAGGGTCGCAGATATTGCAAAGGCATTCGGTGCAGATGTAATCTATTATTCTACCTCCGGAAGCAACACTCAGGACGGATATACACGGACAGATTTTGACACACTCCTTGCCACCTCCGATATCATTTCCGTGCATGCTCCACTCACTCCAAACACAGAGCATTTAATTGATGCGAAAGCGCTTTCTAAAATGAAGCCTTCTGCCATCTTTCTGAATCTTGGCCGTGGTCCGATTGTCGTGGAAGAAGATCTTGCTGATGCTCTGGAATCCGGTCAGATTGCAGCCGCCGGTCTGGACGTGCTCTGCACCGAACCAATGTGTGCAACAAATCCGCTCCTTCGGATCAAAGACAGTAAAAAGCTACTGATCACACCGCATATTGCCTGGGCGAGCGTGGAGGCGCGCACCAGTCTCATGAACATTATATTAGGACAGATTCAAGACTGGAAGAAAGAGACAGAGGCGATGTAGCATCGCCTCTGTTTTAATCACTGTTCCGAATCCTTTCTACCAATGCCTCTTTTTTGAAGAAATAGAATACAACTCTCGACACAATAATCGGAATCACTACAAGCAGGACCGTATACACAAGAAAATACCACAGTGGGAAATGATAGTGCATATATTCCGCTTCAAAATGTCTCATAATCTCAATCATACCGATTCCGCCAAGTGTTCCTCCCACCAAGGTGAGCAGGACATTTCCGCCAGCCAGCAAAATTCCTTCACTCTGTACCATCTGATATAATTGTTTTTCCGACATTCCGATGGACTGCAGCATCGCAAATTCCTGTTTTCTTGTGACCATATTGGTGATCAGTGTATTCAAAAGATTTAAAAGACTGAATAAAATAATAAACGCAGACAACCCAAGCATCGTTCCATGCAGCATGTGGAATTGTTCTTCCACTTTGTCTCTTTCCTCCTCGATTGTCTCCATTGCAAGTAGCGGATTCTCCTCCACAAGTTCCCGGATAGCTTCCCCCACCGCTTTTTCTTTCTCTTTTTCCGTAGATACACTCAACAAATCTGTGAGATTTATGTTTCCCATAATCTCTTTCACACTTTGTTCCGGCAGAATCAGCCACTGCCACTTCGGAGATGGCTCCTCATAATCACTTGGCAGAATCCCTGCAACGGTAAATTCCTCCGTGACATTTTCTGTCCCATTAAAGAACGTAATTTCTATTTTATCCCCGACTGCAAACTCCCATCCGAATAATTCCTGCACTAGATCATTCTTGTTTATGATCAGTTCTTTCTTTTGTGCCATCTCGGCATAGTCCAAACTGGTTCCCATTGCCCGATTCATATCTTTTAATATCTTTTCAGAAAAGGTGTTTACCGAATCATCCACATTTTCTCCGTTTGCCTCCCATTTTACCTCTGCCCGCTCAAAACGATGTACTTTTTTCACCCCTTCAATTTGTTCTATCTGTTTGATAAACTCTAAGCTCAATGGATTTTTCATCTGTATTCCGGTTCTTCCATGTGCCATCGTCTCTACCGCATTAGAGGAAAAACCAATCTGATACTCTCCATAAGAAAATTCTCCGCTTCTTGCGTACTCATCCAGACTGGTTCCCTCTATAAACGTGGCTCCCAACATAAACAAAATACCGCCCACTCCGAGTGAAATCATCGTCAACATTGATTTTTTTCGGTTCCTCTCAGAATTGAGTTTTGCAAGCCGTATGGGGCTTAGCTTTCTGTAAAGTTTTTTTGTCTCCTTTTTTCCCTGTTTTTCGGTCTCCCCGGAATATTTTGCCGCCTCTATTGGAGAGATCGCAGACGCAAGCTTTGCAGGTTTCCGAATAGAAATCAGCACTGTGATCAGATCAGCAATCGTGACACCTATGGCGGTCACAATGGTGTTCTTCCAATCCCATCCATCCCTTTGTGCCAAGTACGCCGCTGCTGCCCCTAATAAAAGACCAATTGGAATTCCACGCATACTGAGCAAAATTCCTTCTCTTCGAATCATTTTCCGAATCTGCTTTCTTGTCATGCCAATCGTAGAAAGCTGACCGAATTGACGAATTCTTCCGATTACCGACAGATAAAATACACTGTAGATTACAAGAACGCTGACAAATAAAATTCCGATACCGATCACTATAACCATCACAGTCTGCTGCAAAGCATTGGAATCTCCGGAAAGTGTGTTTAAAAATGCATTGTTCTCATTCACCTGTTTTCGCTCAATTCCATACTTACTTGCGAGGTCACGAATCTCATTTAAAAATCCGGTCTGATCGTATTGTTTTGCATTGTGAATCCGTACAAGTGCTGTATATGGTACTTGCGAGAGCTGCGAACCATTCTCTGCGTACTGCTCAGATAAAACAACGGAATATACTTTTGACTTTCCTTGCTCTTTCAAAAATCCTGTGACAGTGAATGTCTCCGTCGTTCCATCTAAAAAAGTAAAAGAAAGCTTCGTTCCAAGCTTTTCAAGCTTTCCAATCCTTTTTAAGTATGATTTAGGAACCGCAATCTCATCTTCTTTCTGCGGCATCTTTCCTTCGGAAAGTTTCAGCATCTCCAGCTCTTTGCGGCTTTCTTCCATATACTGAAAGCTTAAAATATAGTCTTCCACTTCAATACTTGGTCCCGTCTTCATTTTTGCTACACAAGATACCTGCTCATCCTTTGCAAGATTTCTAAGCTGCCATCTAACCATTCACAACTCCACAATAAATGTGTATCTGTATTTCCAGATCCCAGATAATCAATTTTTCCAGTTGCCTTAGCATCCCAAAAAGAAATCGCCTCTATTTGATAATCAATTATATTTTCTTGTTTTTCGCTACTTACCAATAAATCTTTTGCACGTCTGACACTCTCCAGGGCTTCTTCTCGATATCGTTCCGGATTTGGCAATACTTCGTTTGTATCATATAAGCACAATTTATTGTCTGTATATAAATGTGGTATACAAAGTTCTTTTTGATCCTCGATATAAATTTCTGGAAATTCATAAGGATAATATTGTGGAAATTTCATGCGTAATTCATACTGGTTTCCTTCAGTTTGAATGAAAATCTTTATTTGTTTTTCTTTCTCCATATATTCGCAGGAAATTCCACTTTCCACTAAATATTCATATACATCTTTATGCAAAATGTTTATCCTCGTTCCCTAATTTTATTGGTCCTGCCGTACTCTCTGCTATATCTTTATCGGCATCTTCTCCAGTTGGAAATCTTTCACCAAAAACTTTTTGAAGAATATCTGTCGCTTCCTTCTCGTTACTCTTTTCATTTATTGCAGCATCTAATTTCTTTTTTAAATTATTAAGTCCTTTTAAGATTTCATTTTTTGAAGTCTCACTAACATCTGCAAACAAATCCTCATCAGTAGGAGTAACTGGTTTATAACAATGGAAACTATCCTCTAAAGAATCAATAATATTCGTAACAGTGTCCAATAAAGATAAATCATCCCGTTTTTCAGTCACACTAAAATTATTGCATACTAAAATTGTTATTGCCATTCCTTTAATATCAATGTTCTTATAATCTTTCCATGCTTTCAAGTATTTTACCATGCGACGGATTTCCTGCCCATTTTCATTAACATATCCCTGAAACCAAGCTGTAAATGCTTTAGGATCGCTTTCAATCCACCCTTTAGATTTATGAGCTAAATATGCTATACTATCTCCAGCACTATTCTCACCCATGATATAAATTGGTAAATCAATATGATACTTATCTTCATATACAACTCTAATACAGGTATTTTTATCGATTGGTGAATTTGAAGTATGTTTTTCTACAGCCTCTTTTACCCATGTATGTACAGTCTGAGCAGCTGGCCAATCATCCTGATCTGTTGAATATCCTCTCAGATAAACTCCATTATCTAGGTCAAACTCATCGCCATCTAAGGGCATAATAGCTGTTTTCATGGCATAAGATCCCTGTGTACAATGTTGAGGTTTTTTTCTCCCCTTTTCTTCAAACTTGTTGCCAATTTTATTTCTTAACTATAAATGAGCAAATTTGAAAAATTGCACAAAACTACACTGCGAATTTCATAAATGAATCAAAATCATTACTTTCC
>PPYF01298418.1_pt1 | contig 49346 bp, 48 predicted proteins | sample 1559871 | NCBI WGS metagenome assembly PPYF01 (sample SAMN08240021, study PRJNA423297) | Human gut metagenome, whole genome shotgun sequencing project.
TTATCGCGGGATGGAGCAGTCTGGTAGCTCGTCGGGCTCATAACCCGAAGGTCGTTGGTTCAAATCCAGCTCCCGCAATATGGTCCATTGGAGCAGTGGTTTATCTCGCCTCCCTGTCACGGAGGAGATCGCGGGTTCAAATCCCGCATGGACCGTTTGATGGCTCGGTAGCTCAGTTGGTAGAGCAATGGATTGAAGCTCCATGTGTCGGCGGTTCGATTCCGTCCCGCGCCATTGAAAATGGAGGAATAGCGAAGTGGCTAAACGCGGCGGTCTGTAAAACCGCTCTCTCTGAGTTCAGTGGTTCGAATCCACTTTCCTCCATAATAGGGATATAGTTTAAAGGTAGAACTACGGTCTCCAAAACCGTCGGTGTGGGTTCAATTCCTACTATCCCTGTTAACAGAATATGGCGGTATTGGTGAAGTGGTTAACACACTGGTTTGTGGATCCAGCATTCGTGGGTTCGATTCCCACATACCGCCCTAGCCGAAGGGCAGAAAAGAATAATCGTGGCGGTGTAGCCAAGTGGTAAGGCAGAGGTCTGCAAAACCTTAATCGTCGGTTCGACTCCGATCGCCGCCTTAGGCTTAACGGCCAAGTAGAATAGCATGGCGGTGTGGCGGAATTGGCAGACGCGTCAGACTCAAAATCTGGTGTCCATTACGGACGTATCGGTTCGACCCCGATCAAGCATATTTAGGAAGAACGATTTAATTAGAAAGGAGCAAAGAGCATGACTCAAGCTAGAGTAAATACTTGTAGGCTTGACGGGGTCGTTGGTAAGGCGAGCCGATATTTGTCGTGCTTTTTCTCTTAAGCAAAATTATTGAATAATCTGTAAGCAGCACGGCTGTAAGATTTTCTGTTCGCGCCAATGGCATCGTTAACTGGAAGCTGTTAATTGTTTATGCGAGGTATTGGAATTGAACAAGGGAAAATCTTTATTGGCTGGTGTTGCTGTTTTGTTTTCTGGGGCACTTTTGACGGCTTGCGGGCAAAGCAAGGGAGCAAGTGAGAAGCTGGTATTGAACTGGATGACATCGGCAGAAATCATCACTATGGATCCATCGAAGGCGACGGACGCAACTTCTTTCACCCAGATGGAAAACACCATGGAAGGCCTGTATCAATTAGACAAGGACAACCAGGCCAAGGAAGCCCTGGCGACTAAGGCTGCCCAAAGCAAGGACGGTCTGACCTGGACTTTTGATTTACGGAAAGACGGCAAGTGGTCCAACGGGCAGGCAGTTACTGCTAAAGACTTCGTCTACTCCTGGCAGCGGACGGTTAATCCCAAGACCGCGTCTCAATACAGCTATATCTTCTCCGGCATTAAGAACGCGGATGCGATCGTGGCAGGCAAAAAAGCCCCGTCCAGCCTGGGCGTCAAAGCTCTTGGCAAGTACAAGCTGCAGGTTAAATTAGACCACAAGCTGCCTTATTTCAAGCTCTTGCTGGCCTTCCCGGTCTTTTTTCCGTAAAACCAAACTGCAGTTGAAAAATATGGCAGCAAGTTCGGTATTTCTTCTAAGACCACGGTCTTCAATGGGCCCTTTGTCTAAAAAGGCTGGACCGGAGCCAACCTGTCCTGGAAGATGGTCAAGAACAAGAACTACTGGAACAAATCAGCCGTCAAACTGACCTAGATTAATTTCATGGTTGAAAAGTCACCGTCAACGGCCTACAACCTTTACTAGGACGGCAAGCTGGATACGGTAATTTTGAGCGCCCAGGCAGCCAAGAACCTGCAAAAGCAGGCCGGCTACGTGATCAGAAAGAACAACGGCACGACTTACATGCAGTTCAACACCAAGCTGGCTAAATTTAAGAGCACTAAGCTCCGTCAAGCAGTTTCCATGGCTTTGGACCGGAAGGCCCTGGCCAAGACCCTGGGCGGCGGCTTTACCGGCGCGACGACCTTTACCGCGGCTGATATGACCAAGGTGGACGGGCAGGACTTTACCCAGTTGGCTCAGGACAAGACGACCAAGCAAATTACCAGCTACCACATGACATTGGCTCAGAAGACCTTTAAGGAGGCCCTCAAGGACTTGCAGCTGAAGAAATTATCTTTTACTTTGCTGATGGCTGATGACGACAGCTCAAAGGCGATTGGTGAATACATCCAGAGTGCCTTGGAAACGGCTTTTGGCAAGCAAGTCTCCGTCAAGGTGCAGAGCCTGCCGACCAAGTCCCAGTTTGCCAAGATGGACAGCGGCAATTTTGAAGCCTGCGTCAGCGGCTGGAATGCTGACTTCGCTGACCCGATTTCATTCCTGGACTGCATGACCTCAACTAACGGCTACAACTTCGGTAAGTGGTCAAACAAGCAGTATGACCAGCTGATCGTCAAATCCAAGACCGTTACTTCATCTAGCCAGCGGATGCAGTTTTTGGCCAAGGCAGAAAACATCTTGATGACCGACCAGGGGGTAACGCCGCTGGTTCAGTCCGGCAGTGCCTGGATGCTGAACACAAAGGTCAAGGGCTTGATCTACAACGGCAGCTACTACTTCGAATATGCCTACTTACAGTAAAAGAACAAGTAGAACGATTGTCAAAAGGGCTCGCTTTTGCTAAACTGAAGGCAGATTTAAGAGCTTTTTGCAAAGAGGGGGGAGCAAAAAATGAAGGACTCAAATTCTTTTGTCTACAATGTCTGGCTGATCATTCTGCTGGTTGCTGCCTACATTTGGCCAATCTTCGGTCTGGTGCCGGCAATTTACCTTTTTATCAAGCGTAAAGATGAACAGTTAGAGAAGATGCAAGGCTGGATTACTCTGGCCTTGATCTGGCAGATCGTGCTCTGGCTCCTAATGATCATTTTCTTAATCTGCTTTGTAGCTCTTGCTGGCTCAGCTGGCAAGTAAAAATTGACAAACTAAAACCGCTAGCCCTGTGACTAGCGGTTTTCTTCTGCCTATAAATAAGGTGCCATTTTTTTGTAAAGTTCGTCTAAAGGAACGGGCGGACTGAAGAGGGAGCCCTGGGCCAGGTTGCAGCCGGCTTCTTTAAGGAAGTCAAACTGTTCCTGAGTCTCAACCCCTTCACAGACGGTTCTGATCCCTAATTCCTTGGCCATCCGGCAGATATTGCGGACGATCGTCTTGGACCGGTCATCAAATTTTCTGAGGAAGACCATGTCGATCTTGATGACGTCAAAGTGGTAGTCCTTTAAGACGTTCAAGCTGGAATAGCCGCTGCCAAAGTCATCCATCCAGACCTGGTAGCCCACCAGGTCATGGAAGTGCTGGACGGCTTCGACCATGGCCTGGCTGCTGTCATTAAGGGCACTTTCCGTAATCTCAATATGAACTTGATCGCGGCTGAGCCCGTAGCGGGCGATGGTGTCTTCGATCTTTTGGTAAATATTGCAGGCTTCCAGGTCTGTTCTGGAAATGTTAAAGCTGATGGGGAAGATTTCTTTTCCCTTTTCTCGTAAAAACTCAGCGTCTTGCCCATAGCCCTCTAAAACGTGGCAGTCAACCTTGTAGACTTCCCGGTTGGCCTCCAGGGCAGGGATAAACTTGTCTGGAGACAGGAAGCCGTATCTGGGGTCAATCCAGCGCGACAAGGCCTCACATTCAGCCAGCTTCATGTTTTGGATGTCGATCAAGGGCTGGTAGTAGATCTTGAGCCAGTTGTCGCGGCAGGCTTGGTCGATCTGGCTCAGAACATGAACCCGGATTTCATCCGCCTTGGCCAGCTGGTCATCATAGTAGCCGATAGAGGCATTTTTCAGCTTGATTGAATTAAGGGCACGTCGAGTCCATGCATCAGCTCAGTATTGCGCTGGCGGTGCAAAATATGCCGGCTGGGCTTAAAGGGAGCTAAGCCAGCCTTGAAGAGTAAAGTTTCACCAGTGCTGCGGGCCGCAACTGTTTTAATAGATTGCTGCCGTCCTGGTAGCCGTTAGTTAAGTTGTAGTCATGCAGGTTGACTAGGGAGCTGTAAAAAATACTTAAACTTTGGCTTTTACCGAACTGCTTGAGGCTCTCTTCATAATGCTCCATGAAATAGTGGAGGCTTTTGGCCCCAGTCAGCTGATCATCATCATATTTCTTCAAGTAGCTTTCATAGCGGTTAACGCTGAAGATATTGAATTTCATGAAGAAAATGTACATGATGCAGGAAATAATAGCTAAAAAGGCTGACCACGTAGGCGATTGGCGTTGGGACCGCCGAATTGTTGCCATCAAGGAACATGCGGGGAAATTCTGCCTAGGCTACGACCAGGATCATGCAGAGTATGGTGGACCAGAAGAAGCGGCCGTCTTCCGTGATGACGGTCTGCTCCTGGCTGATGTAGCGGATTTCTTTTTTAAAAAGAAAGTAGAGACAGAGGGTTAAGATAGATAATGGTGAAAAAGTCCCATTGCCAGGTTTGATTGGCCAAGAGGGATGAAATTTCAGCGGCGATGACAAATTGACAGTAAGTGAAGACGGCTACGGACGGCTTCTTGTTAATTAGGCGCTGATAAAGGAAAATGACTGGGATCAGGGTCAAGAGGATCAATCCAGTTGCCAGAAAAAAGGCGCTTAAGGCATTAAGTCTGACCAGGGGGCTTAGCTTCTGGTAAAGGAAGACGGTCATGATCATGGATGTGCTTAAAGAGAGCAGGAAGGCTCCCAGGCTTTTGCCAATCCGTTTTGGGATGCTTTCCTCTTAAAAAATAACTGATCAGTAATTAACGCGATAAAGAATACCTGCAGGAGAAAAGTGTGGTTGCGGGCATAAAAGGTTGTAAACTAGGCTATCATGTGTCCTTCCTCGATATAATCTCGTTATTAACAGAACTTCTTATATATAGATTTTAGCATATATTTCTGTCCAAAGCGGATGTTAAATCGGCATTTTCCGGTAAGGTAAAATTAGCGTAAAGAAGACTGAACAAAGAGTGAAAGCGCTATATTTTACAAATATAAAAAACAGATAAATTAAGCAAAATAAACTGAAAAAGCAAAGGGGAGCCTTGCGAAAACTTTGTAATTCTGTTAAGAAAGCGGCTTGTCTTAAACAAAATTAAGCATTTTACATTGATTTAACAATTATCACTGAATGCATTTAACTTGCCTCCATTAAGATTGAATCAGTAAGAATTCAAGGAGGAATTAACATGTCACGCAAAAAAAACAAAGTCGCCATCGTTGCACTTGTTTTGCTGGCAATCGTCACTGTCTGCGTCATCGGCAGCTGCGAAGCCGATACCAAGGGAGTTTCCGGGACAGTTAACATCGCCGGGTCATCTGCCCTTCTGCCTTTAGCGCAGAGCGCGGCCAAGACTTTCATGGACAAGAACCCGGACAGTGTCATCAACACTAACGGGGGTGGGTCAGGCCAAGGCCTGCAGCAGGTTTCTGACGGCACCATCGACATCGGGGACTCAGACTTGCTCGCGGATGAAAAGCTGGACAAGAAGTCAGCCAGCAAGCTGGTTGACCACCAAGTGGCCATTACCGCCATCGCCCCGATCATCAACAAGGATGCCGGGGTTAAGAGCCTGACCACTGAACAATTGATCAAAGTTTTCACCGGCAAGGTGACCAACTGGAAGCAGGTTGGCGGCAATGACCGACAGATCGTCCTGGTTTCCAGACCATCTTCATCAGGTACCCGGGCAACTTTTGAGCAATACGCTTTGAAGAAGCACGCTAGCCAGTCAAACCAGTCTCTGGAAACTGACGACTCAGGTACTTTGATCCAAATGATCCAAAGTGTTTCCGGCTCAATCGGCTACGTTGCCCTGTCCTACTTGACTGGTGACCCGCAAGTCGGCATCGTGTCAATCAACGGTGTTAAGCCAAGCCTGAAGAATGTCTACAATGGCAAGTATACGGTTTGGAGCTATGAGCACATGTACACTAAAGGCCAGCCAAAGGGGGCGGCCAAGGCATTCTTGCAGCAGATGCTCAGCGAGGAATATGGCAAGAAGATCGAAGCCATGGGCTACGGCATAGCCTCCAAGCTGACGGCTGCCGCTAAAGCCACCTATACTAAGTAAGAAGGAGAAATAAGGCATTATGGACAAAGTAGTTCAAAAAGCAATTGCCAAAGACAAGCGCTGGCGCGCGGTCTACATCGCCTGCGGCCTCTTGATCGTTGCTTTGACCCTTTTGATGGGGGCCTTCCTGCTCTACCAAGGCAGCCAGACCGTCCTTAAGGCGCACCACAGCGTTTGGGAGTTCCTGTTTACCAGTGACTGGGCACCGCTTGACAAGACCGGCATGTTCGGGGGAAAAGTCGGGGCTGCCATTTACATCGTTGGTTCCCTGGAAACCTGCTTGCTGGGTTTGCTCATCTGCCTGCCGTTCGCGATCGGGTCAGCCGTTTTCATGACGGAAATTTCACCAAAAATCGGTGAAAAGTTCTTCCGGCCGGCAACCGAAATCTACGTCAGCATCCCATCCGTTGTTTACGGCTGGTTTGGCTTGACCAAGCTGGTTCCTATAATCAGAAACGCCTTCCACCCAAAGATGGGCGGTTTCTCAGTCCTGGCCGCCTCAATCGTTCTGGCCATCATGATTTTCCCAACGATCACTACTGTCGCCGCCGACGCCATCAAGTCAGTCCCGAATAGCTACAGAGAAGGGGCTTACGGTTTAGGGGCGACCCGCTGGCAAGTTATCGGCAAGGTTGTTTTGCCAGCCGCTTCCGGCGGTATCTTGACCGGGGTGGTCTTGGGTCTGGCCCGGGCCATCGGTGAAGCTTTAGCCGTAGCCATGGTTATCGGTAAGACCCGGTCCTTCGCGACCAGTCTCTTGTCACCAACCAGCAACTTGACCAGTGCAATTGCCGCTGACATGGGTAACACGGCCCAGGGCGGGGAATACAATCTGGCTTTGTGGTCAATGGCCCTCTTACTCTTCATCATCTCAATCGTTTTGATCGTCTTGATTCACAAGCTTGGCAATGGAAAGAAGGAAAAATAAATATGAGCCGTGCTAAAAGAAAAGACCGGCTGATGACGGGAATCTTCTACGCCATCGGCTGGATTATGCTGGCCTTCCTGCTCTACTTAACGCTGACCATCATCTTTGACGGCTTGAAAGGCTTCCAGTGGGACTTCTTGGGAGCAGCCGGCAACGGGATTTTCAACCAGTTTTTCAACACTATATACTTAGTTTTCCTCTCACTGCTGGTCTCAGTGCCAATCGGCATCGGGGCCGGGGTTTACCTGGCTGAATACGCTAAGGAAGGCAAGTTCCTGACAATCTTTGAAATCAGTATCGAATCCTTGTCATCCCTGCCATCTATCGTTATCGGCTTGTTTGGCTACTTGGCCTTCATCATATGGACCGGGATGTCCTGGAATATCCTGGCCGGTGCCTTGACGATTTCAATTCTTTCAATTCCTCTGATCACTACTGAAACCAACAACGCCATCCGGGCCTTGCCGGTGGAATACAAGGAAGGTTCCCTTGGCCTGGGCGCGACCAAGTCAGAAACCATCCGCAAGGTCTTGATTCCGGCGGCCATGCCGCAGATCTTGACCGGGGTAATCATGGCTGCCGGGCGCGGTTTCGGTGAAGCCGCTGCGCTTTTGTATACTTCCGGCCAGTCAACTTACATCAACTGGCAGAACTTCTGGAAGGTTACCTCACCAACTTCACCGCTGAACCCGTTCCGAAGCGGTGAAACTCTGTCCCTGCACATCTGGGTCATGAGAACTGAAGGGGCCTTGAACCCGTCAGCTACTCAGATCGCCAACTTTACTTCAGCAGTCCTGGTCGTTTTGGCCCTACTCTTCACTTTGGTTACGCGCCGTATCTCTGACAGAATGCGCAAGCGCAATAACGGAGGAAATTAATGATGGAAGACAAAATTACAATTGAAAAGCTGAACCTGTACTACAGTGATTTTCATGCCTTGCATGACATCAATATGCACATCCAAAAGAACGAAATCACTGCCTTCATCGGCCCGTCAGGCTGCGGGAAATCAACTCTTTTGCGGTCACTTAACAGAATGAACGACCTGGTTGAAGGCTGCCGGATTGATGGCTCGATCAAGCTGGACGGCACTGACATCTATAACGGTGACCTGGATGTGACCGTCCTGCGGCAAAGAGTCGGCATGGTCTTTCAAAGACCAAACCCGTTCCCGATGAGCGTTTACGACAATGTTGCCTACGGCCCGCGGATTCACGGGATTACTGACAAGAAGGAACTGGACGAAATCGTGGAAACTTCCCTCAAGCAGGCAGCTATCTGGGACGACTTGAAGGACCGGCTGAAGAAATCAGCCCTGGGCCTGTCCGGCGGTCAGCAGCAAAGGCTCTGCATCGCCCGGGCCCTGGCTGTCAAGCCGGAAGTATTGTTGATGGACGAACCGACCAGTGCCCTGGACCCGATTTCAACCTCTAAAATTGAAGAATTAGCTTTGGAACTGAAGAAGAACTATACGATCGTCATCGTTACGCACAACATGCAGCAAGCCGTGCGGATCTCTGACAAGACTGGCTTCTTCCTCTTGGGTGACCTGGTTGAATTCGGTGAAACTGACCAGCTCTTCTCCATGCCGAAGGATGAAAGAACTGAAAAATACATCACCGGCCGGTTCGGTTAAGGCTAGAGGAGGCCAAAAATGAGAACAAGATTTGACAAGGAACTGTATCACTTGCATGAAGCAATGGAAGAAATTGGCCAGCTATGCAAGGAAAGCATTTCTGAATCAACCGACACCCTGTTTACGGGCAACTACCATGAAGCAGAGGACACGATTAACCTGCACCACCGGATTCACAAGGCAGAGCGTGACATTGAAGAAACCTGCCTGCGCCTTTTGATGGAGCAGCAGCCGGTTGCCACTGACCTGCGGATAATCAGTGCATCTTTGAAGGCGGTCTACGACCTTGAAAGAATCGGTGAAATTGGCGCAGACATTGCCGACCTGGTCCTTAACGAACACCTCTCAGTCGCAAATGACATGCTGAACTTGAAGAGCATGTCCCAAATTGCTACGAGCATGGTCAACGACGCGGTAACGGCTTTAGCCAACCAGAATGTAGAACTGGCCAAGGCCGTAATTGACCGCGATGACCAGGTCGACGAAGGCTTTGACAAAGCGAAGGCATTTTTGATCGATAACTTTAACAAGGATGGTAATCCGGAATATTTGATCAATTTGTTGATGGTCGCGAAGTACTTTGAAAAAATTGGCGATCACGCCGTCAATATTGCTAAATGGTCCTTATTTGTAACTACCGGCAAGACTGGCAGATAAGTCCAATTCCCCTTACCACTCTTGTGCATGATTATGGTCGTAAACTATAATTAAGTTTAAGAAAGGTTAAGGGGATTTTTTATGACTGAAATTTGGTGCGTGGAAGACGACGAAAGCATCCGCGAAATCGAAATGTACACGCTGGAATCAATGAACTTCAAGGTCCGCGGCTTTGAAGACGGACAATCTTTTTTCAAGGCCCTGGACAATAGCCGGCCGGATTTAGTGATTTTGGACTTGATGCTGCCTGATGAAGACGGCAGCGAAATTCTCCACCGGCTCAGGTCTACTTCCGCGACCGAGGACTTGCCGGTGATTATCGCCAGTGCTAAGACGGCAGAATATGACAAGGTCAAGAACCTGGATTCCGGGGCGGATGACTACTTAACCAAGCCATTTGGAATGATGGAAATGGTTTCCCGGGTCAAGGCTGTTTTGCGCCGGACCAACCGCAAGAAGGAGGACAAGATCGAAAAAGACGGGATCAAGATTCTCTTGAAGCGGCATGAAGTTTTCGAAAACGGCCATCAGGTCGATTTGACTTTGAAAGAATACGGACTCCTGAAGCTCTTGATTACTCATCCGGGAACTGTCTTTTCCCGGGAAGAAATCATGGATCAGATCTGGGAGACTGGTTTTTACGGGGAAACGCGCACAGTAGACGTTCACGTGAGAACCTTGAGACAGAAGTTGGGTGAGGCTGGTAAGCATATCGAAACGGTGCGCGGGGTCGGTTATCGCTACCATGAAGCAGACTAATGTTTAAGAAGATATTTCGGGCAAGTTTTTTACTGACTTCTCTGGTTCTCTTCTTTGCCGTACTCTTAAGCGCGATTGTCTTGAGCATTGACTTCGACCATACAGAAATGTCCGCCCTGGCTTCCCAGGCTGACCTGGCAGCCAGCGGGGTAAATACCAGCGGCAAGAAGTACATCAAGAACTTAAAAGGGGAGAACTACCGGATTACTTGGATCAATTCCAAGGGCAAGGTTCTCTACGACAATGAAGAGAATCCCAAAAAGATGGGCAACCACTCCCGCCGCGAGGAAGTCGCCGAAGCCATGAAAAAGGGGACAGGGACCAGCGAGCGCTACAGCACGACCTTGTCGACCGTAACCATGTATTATGCCGAGCGGCTCAATGACGGCGGGGTCATCCGCATCGCGATCACCAGAAACTCCTTCTGGCGGATTCTGGTCAGATTTTTGTCGCCGCTTTTGTTAATCATGCTTTTATCGGTCCTGGTGTCCTGGTTCCTGGCCAAGACAATCTCGCAAACGATCGTCAAGCCGCTGAATGAAATGGACCTGGATAAACCCCTGGAAAGCAATGCCTATGACGAAATCAAGCCGCTTTTGACCAGACTGGACAGCCAGAACAAGCAGATCGCTGACCAGATGGAGCAGCTCCACCACCGGGAAAAAGAATTAAAGACGGTGACAGATGCCATGCTGGAAGGCTTGATCTTGATTGACCTGGATGACCAGATCCTCTTGTCCAACCCGGCGGTTGTCTCCCTTTTGGGCTTGCATGATACTGACCCCTTGCCAGATGATGTTAAGGAAATCATCGATAAGAACAGCCGCTTGGCCCATGCTGAGGGGATTGTGGAAAGAAACGGCCGCAATATTCAAATCAGTGCCAGCCCGATTACCAGCCGCAAGATTCTGAAGGGGACTTCGATCCTGGTGGTTGACGTGACGAAAGAATACCATGAAGAGCAGGTCCGGCGGGAATTCACGGCCAATGTGTCGCATGAACTTAAGACGCCCCTGCAGTCCATCATGGGGTCAGCTGAACTTTTGGAAAACCACCTGGTTAAAGAAGAGGACCGGGACAGCTTTTACAAGAAGATCCACGAATCTTCTGCCCAGCTTTTGACCTTGATTGACGACATCATCCGTTTGTCCCACCTAGATGAAAATCAACGCTTTGAAGAAATCAAGCTGAACTTGAAGAGTCCGGTGACCGAGGCCCTGGAAGCCCTGCAGAGTTCGGCTGACCGGCATGGAATCAAGCTGGAGACTAATTTGTCAGACACTATGATCCTGGCCAACTTCCGCCTGGTTTACGAAATTGCCTACAACTTGATTGATAACAGCATCCGCTACAACAAGGAAAAGGGCAAGACCAAGGTTACGGTCAAAGAGCACCGGGGCCAGGCGATCCTGCAGGTGGCGGATACTGGCATCGGGATTCCCCAGGAAGCCCAGAACCGGATTTTTGAACGCTTCTATCGGGTGGATAAGAGCCACAGCCGCAAGACCGGGGGGACTGGCCTGGGCCTGTCCATTGTCAAGCATGCTGTTCAGCAGTGTCACGGGACCATCCGCCTGGAAAGCGAATTAGGCAAGGGGTCAACCTTCACGGTTATTTTCCCGGCCCTGCCAGCAGGAGCAGATGATAATAGCAAATAAAGTAAAAATGACAAATGAAAACCAGTTCACTTTAAACAGTGAACTGGTTTTGCTTGCTGTATATTGGCTAATTTCTGTTATTGCACTAGTTGTCGAAGTGGAATTGTAGGTCCTTTTGCAGCTTGTAGCTGGTCAGTTCCTTGCCATCCAGGTCAGTCTTGTGCATGTCAACGGCGTGAACTTCCGGGTTGCCGTAGGTGGTGTAGTAGTAGATCCCCTTTTCCTGGTTCATGCAGGATGAGTAGATAGTGTACTCGTAGTCACCCGGAAAAAACTTTTCGAGGTATAAATTATGACAGCAATTCAGATTACGCACCTTTCCTACACTTATCCCAGCCAGGCAGAAGCAATCTTTACCGACCTTTCTTTGGACCTGGATTCCAGCTGGAAAATGGCCCTGGTGGGCAACGGCCGGGGGAAAACGACCTTTCTCCGCCTTTTGGCCGGCCAATGCCCAGAAGGCAGAGAGCAGCCTCCACGCCAAAGGGAAAATGAAGCCTGACCGCAAGGCAGAGCTCTTGGACAAGGGCTTTTTGAGCAAGCGGGCTAAAAATTTGGTCCGCCGGCAGGAAAAAGAAGAGGCAGCCAAGCAGAGCCTTTTGTCCAATATTGAAGAAGCCCCAGCCCTGGACTTGAACTTTAAGGCCGACTATCACCAGACCCTCTTTACTGGCCGCGATCTTAGCCTGGAGATTGCCGGCCGGACCTTGTTTCAAGGGCTGAATTTAGCAATCGCCAGCCGCGGGATTGTGGCTTTGACCGGGCCAAACGGCAGCGGCAAGAGCAGTTTTTTGGCCTAGCTCTTGGGTAATAAAGATTTTACCTGCCAGGGAGACTGGGACTTGCAGACTGGGCTAAAAATCAGCTACCTGCCCCAAGATTTGTCAAGTTACCATGGCTATCTGCCAGCTTTTGCCAAAGAGCATGACCTGGACTACGAGCACTTTTTAAATCAGCTGAAAAAATTAGGCCTGGAGCGGGAGGCCTTTAAGCAAAAGATTGAGGAGATGAGCCAGGGGCAAAAGAAGCGGGTAGCCCTGGCCAAGTCTCTGACTGAAGAAGCCAGCCTCTACCTTTGGGATGAACCGGCCAACTACCTAGATCTTTTCAACCAGGACCAGCTGATCAAGCTGCTGGCAAAAGAGCAGCCGGCCATGCTTTTAGTTGATCACGACCAGGCTTTCATCGAAGCCGTCGCCAAAGAAAGAGTCAACTTGCGGCCGGTCTTATAATTTGCAAAAGCGACCGTCTTGCCCTAAAATTTACATAAAATAATGATAGCCTTTTACTTGATTTTACTTCTTTAGCTTATTCTAATAACTAAAGGGGGGCTGAAAAGGATGGCACGGTACGTCTTTTGCAAGCCGGACAAGCCCAAATTGACCTACTGGAGCATTATTGCTTTTATTGTGCTAGGGATCATCGCCACGGCATACTTAGGCTTGACGGCATAGCTTACTTATTGATAAACTCTTCTTCAAAAAATACAACTGCGCTAAAAAGCCACGGCATTTTCTGCCGCGGCTTTTGTCTTGTAATATCTATGTAACATCCGCTTGCTACAATTATTTCCAGAGGTCACTGACAAAGTAGCACAGGGCTGCCCAGGCAACCAGGGGCAGGTAGTGGCCATAGTCGTCTCTGCCTTCCTTGAGCAGGCGGCGGGCCTCTTCCTTGTCAACTAATTTGAAGTCGCCAAAAACTTCGGTGCCTTCAGCTCCTTTGTGGTTAAGGGCGGACAAGTCATCAACGTGGATGACGGCTTTGACAATGGCGTTGCTTTCGTCGCTGAAGCCGGAAGCCATGAAGACCAGGGGGTTGATGACTTCAACCGTGTCCTTTTCACCGATGCTGAGTCCGGTTTCTTCCTTGATTTCACGGATCATAGCTGTTTTGATTGGGTCCTGGCTGGCTAGGTCAGCTGGGTCAATCAAGCCTGCCGGCAGGCCGAGCAGGTAGCTGCCAGCCGGGTACCGGTACTCGTAAAAGAGCAGGAGCTTGTCTTTCTGACCGGCTTGCTTAACGATGATGACCGCGCAGACGGCATCAGGCAGGGCGCTTCCCAGCTCTGGATCCTGCTTGAAGGCAAAGAGCTGGTCTTTGTCCCGCCTTGAAGCATCATAGTAGTGGACCCCGTTTTCATATGCCAGGTCGTAGAGTTTGACATATTTGGTAGCGGCCAGGGTTTTGCTCTGGTCAGGTAAAATTTTAGGTTCTTGCATTTAGTGTCGGTCCTCCTTGTATCACCTTTATTGTACGATAAGAATGGAACAGTCATGAGGAAAATCAGCAAATTTTTGAGTATTGTGGCCCTGGGTCTGTTAGTCGGGGGATGCAGCCAGGGGCAAAAGGCCAAGCGGACTAAGGCGAAAACTGAGACCAAGACCAGCCAGAATGCAAGCGGGGATTTGGCGAAACTCAGCCAGGGCCGGGATTTGTTTGCCTGGACGGTCTACTGGGACGTGGACAAGCCCTGGCAGACCATTCAAAAGGAAAGTCAGAACATCGATGCCGTCGGAACCTTCGCTGCTTTTTACGATGAAAACAAGAATTACGAACTTTTTTAGCAGATGGCAGCAAGAAGCTGGACAAGGAAATGCGGACTACAGCCAAAACCAGCAAGATCAAGCGTTACATGACCGTGGTCAACGACACCCGGACGGCAGACAAGAGCACCGACCTTTTGGAGACCCTCCTGGCCAGCAAGTCAAAGGCGGACAAGCATGCTAAGGAAGTCGTGGCTCTGGCTGAAAAGTACAATTTTACCGGGGTGGAAATCGACTATGAACAGATCCGGGACAATCTCAGCCTTTGGAAGAAGTTCTTAGTTTTTGAAAAAGCCCTCTACGCCCGCACTAAGAAGGCAGGTCTGGACTTACGGATCGTCCTTGAGCCGCCAACGCCGGTAAGCAAGATCAACTTCCCCAAGGGACCGGAATATGTCGTAATGTGCTACAACCTTTATGGTTACGGGACAAATCCCGGGCCAAAGGCAGATTACAAGTTCTTGAAGAAGACGGTCAAGGACTTCTCCAGCTTGGGCAAGATTTCTTATGCCCTGTCAAATGGGGGCTTTGACTTTAACGGGGATGAAGTGACTTCCGTAACTGGGTCTGAAGCACTGAAAATCAAGAAGAAATACAAGGCCAAGGCTGTCCGGGATAAAAAGAGCGGCGCCCTTTACTTAAAATATGGCAGCCATACTGTCTGGTATGCAGACCAAACCACCCTGCAGCTCTGGGCCAAGACCCTGGACAAGGCCAGCGGGAAAAAGGTTGGCATCAGCATTTGGCGGATGGAATAAAGGCAAATAGCAAAGAAAAAACTAGCTGAAAAATCAGCTAGTTTTTTCTTTTTCCCGTCTATAATTTTTGCAGGTATTCCCGCAAAAGCTTTAATCCGCCCACTGGGGTGCAGAAGTCCGGGTCTTTGGCCTGGGCCTTCTCCCAGACCTCATCAAGGTCAAACCAGGCAACGGCTGAAACTTCTTCTTTCTGCAGGACTAATTTATTTTCGTCTACGGGCTTAGAGTAGACATGCACAAAGGAGACCTCCCGGTTTTTGAATTCTGTCTGGTGGAAGACCTCGTCGTAGCAGTTGTGGAAGGTGCCGATAAAGGTAAAGTCAGCGGCCTGGCTCTTGATGCCCAGTTCTTCTTCCAGCTCTCTGATGATGGTTGCCAGGGGCTCATCTCCGGCAGCGATGTGGCCGGCAGAAGAGGTGTCAAAGCAACCTGGGTAGGAGTCCTTATTGGCGGACCTTTTCTGCAGGAGGACTTGCCATTTGCCGGCTTTTTGCCGGATGATCCAAACTGAGGCGCAGCGGTGCCAGGCCCCAATCCGGTGGGCTTCATTCCGCTCAATGGTCTGTCCGGTAGGCCGGCCCTCTTTATCCACAATATCAAGAATTTCCATAATTTACCTCGAATTTTCAACGCTTTTAGGGCGATTTTACCAGCAAAAAGTCTTTTTGTCATGGCCCCGTGAAACTAAAACGCCATTTTAACCGGTTACAAGGCAAGGGGCGTAATCCATTAATAACAAGCTTTTTCTCTTAAAAGATGGTCAAAAAGCATTTGTGCACCAAGGCTATTAAATACAGAAAATTAACGACAAAGCTAGATATACCAAGCAATTAAAGGACCTTAAAAAAGGAAGCTGAGAAAATCGCGACAACGTGAAACGGTAAAAGTGGAAAAAGGCAAATATTGACCAAAAAAAGCAAGGCAAAAGGAAGTTCCTTTACCTTGCTTCTTTAAGGAGCGATAAATGTGTTTAGTAGACCAGGAGGCCGATTCCCAGGAAGATCAGGCAGATCACGAACTGGATGACCAGTTGCTTCCATATAAACTTAAACCAGCGGTCAAAGCCGATATTGACCATAGCCAGGGACATCAAGATCAGGCCAACTGGGGCGATCAAGCCGATGTAGCCCTGCCCCCAGTTGGACGATGTAGATCAAGAAGAGGACCCAGACGAAAGCCAGCTTGGATCTGCTTGCTGAAGAAGTACATGATCGTGTCGCTGGTGTGGCTTTCTGGAGACCGCCCGGGCCAGGCCGACCGTCAAGGCAACCCCTACCTAAAAGGTCAGCCGCGCCGCTGACAAAGCTTTCCATGAAGCGGTGTTCACTTAAGCCGGAAACCAGGAAGAGAAGGTAGGAAACGGCCAGGAAGACAACCGCGATTTCCGTGAAGTACCAGCCCTGGCTCTGGACACCCCAGATCATGACTAAAAAGCCAGCCACGAAGGTGAGCAGAGTCAGTTTTTGCCGCCAGGTGAAGTCGCCCTTGTCAGCTTGTGAGTCAAAAGCAAGAAACTTTTTCTTGTTTTCTTCATATTGGTCGTAGACCAGGGACTTGCTTGGGTCCTTGCGGACTTTTTCTGCATAGATGATGGTGTAGAGCATCCCGGCCCCTAGGGAAACCAGGAGCATGATGATTCTCAAAGGCAGGGCCCGGGCGAAGTTGACTCCGGCCGTGTTTGAAGCAATAACCGTTGAGAAGGGGTTGATGGTTGAACCCAAAGTCCCTAAAGTGGTGCCCAGGAAGATGGTGGCGACCACGGTCATCGTGTCATAGCCGGCCTCCAAGAAGACCGGGATCGGCATCGGGTAGAAGGCCATGGTTTCTTCGGCCAGGCCAAAAGTAGTCCCGCCCAGGGCAATCAGGACCATGACGATGACGATCAAGAGGATTTGCTTGCCCTTAATATGTTTTACCTGCCTTTAAGAGTATTTTTAGGTAAAAAATCAGCTAAAGTAAACTAAAAGTTATAGTACCGGGCTTAGTAGCGAGGCAGTAAGATGAGAACGAGATGAAGCGCATACAAAATATTTACGATATTTTTGCCAAGGGATCGGTTTATTTTAACGAAAGGACCTCCGGCTTAAGCCCCAGCAGCTGGCTGAGCTGCCAGGTCTTGGCCGGCAAAAGGCCCAGGCGGTCCAAAAGCTCCTGGTCACTAAAGAGCTGGTGAACCGGGCCGTGGTAGACCAGATGGCCCTGGCTCATGGCATAAACCTCCTGGCAATTTTCAGCCAGCCAGTCCATGTCGTGGGTGATCATGATCACGGTCTTGCCCTGGGCCAGCCGTTTTTCAAGCAGGCGGGTGACCAGGCAGCGGCCAGGATAATCCAGGCTCATCAAGGGCTCGTCCAGCAGGCAGACCTCCGGGTCAAGGACTAAGGCGGAGGCGATAGTCAATAATTTCTTTCCGGAAAGAGACAGGTCGTAAGGGTTTAAGTCACGGAATTCTGCCAGGCCGAATTCTTTAAGGGCGGCTTCCGTTCTTCTGGCGATTTCGTCTTCCGGCAGTTTAGCCTGCTTCATGGACCAGGCCAGTTCTTTTTCCACGCTGGAGTTAAAAAGTTGGTCATTGGGATCCTGAAAGGCATAGGCGATCTTGCTCAAGCGGCCGGAGGCCAGATACTCAGACAAAGTCTGGCCGTCCGCTTTAATGGCATCCCCAGCTGGCAGGAGGTCAGCCAAAAGTTTCAAGAGAGTGGATTTGCCGGACCCGTTTTGTCCGACCAGGCAGATCAAGCCGGGAGAAAGAGTCAAGTCCGGGATGTCCAGGGAAAAATTCGTTTCCGGGTATTTATAATGAAGGCTTTTAATCTTAATTTGCATTTTCGGCAGCTTCCTTTAGTTCACGGGCATTGACCGGGTAGTAGCCATCGAGTTTAAGCTCCAGCTTTTTGGCCATTTTCCAGGCAGCAGGCTTGTCGAAAGCCGGGTCATCCAGCTGGTTGAAGACCGTTTGCGGAGAGTCCGCCATCAAGAGGCAGCCGTCTTTTATGACCCAGATTTGGTCGCAGAGGGCAGCTAAGTCATCCAGTTCATTGGAGATGAGCAAGAATGGACAGGAAAGCTTTTCCAGCCAGCTGAAAAAGTGCTGGCGGCCCAAGGGATCCATCTGGCTGGTCGGGTCGTCGAGCAAAAGCAGGTCGGGCTCAGTGACCAGGGCAGTGGCAATGGCTACCCGCTGGGTCTGGCCGCCAGACAGCTGGTTTGGCGACTGGTCCAGCAAATTGGTCAAGTCCAGCTGGTCAGTTACCCGCTTAACTGCACTTTCTATTTCCTCATCGCTTTTGCCCTGGTTGAGCAGGGAAAAGGCTAATTCATCATAAACGGTGTCGGCTAAACCAGACAGCTGACTGGCCGGGTCTTGCAAAAGGAGGGCAATTTCATGCTGGCTTCGCCAAGCTTCTAGCTCTTCTCCGTTGATCCGGACTGAACCGGAAAACTTGGCGGGAATCATTTTTCCCGCAATTCCGGCTAAAAGGGCCAAAAGGCTGCTTTTGCCGGCATGGCTGGGCCCGATAATGCCGATCCGTTTACCGCGGCTTTGGGCAGAAATATTTTCTAAAGCCAGATTTTCAAAGCCCAGGTAGCGGAGGCTGAGCTGGCTGATGGTCAGTTGAAAATTGTTAGACATGCTTTTACTCCTAAAAGGACCAGGCAGCTGGCAATGAGCAGGCGGTGGCAGAATTTGTCTTTCCAGTAGTCATTTGTCAAGCTGGCCGCCCGCCGCTTAGGGCTGGCATAGCCCCGCAGTTGCAGGGCGATCGACCGGTTCATGGCCTGCTGGAAGCTCTTGACGATCAAGGGCAAAAGGACGGGAAAGAGATTTTTGATCCGGGAGAGCAGGGACTTGGCTGGCGCGATCCCCCGGGCCTTCTGGGCTAGCTGGATCTTGCGCAGGTTTTCCTGCATTTGCGGCAGGATATAGCAGACTGACATGAGGACGTAGACCTGCTGGTAGGACAAACCGGAATTTTCCAGGTAGCGGGCATTCTCTGAAATGGTGGTTGTCTGGATGAAAAAGCTGCTGGAAAAAATAATGGTCAAAATCCGGCAGGCTAAGAGAGCCGCGTGGCCCAGTCCTTCCTGGTAAAAGGTCAAAGAGGCAACGGAAAAGGCGGCGGTATGGTTGCCCGGCCAAAAGAGCCCCTGGATCAAGAGCATGGTCAGGATGAGGAAGAGGCTAAAGGCACACATTCCCCAAAGGGCAGGGAGATTTTTGGTCGAAAGTGCCAGGATAAAGCTGGCAGCGAGGATGCTCAGCGCACTGGGCAGATTGCCGGCGGCGAAAGCAGCGAGCGTAAAGAGCAGGATCAAGAGCAGCTTGCTGATGGGGTCAATGGCTGCCTGCCAGGCGGGCAGGGCCAGGTCTTCCGCGTTATTTCTCATTTTTCAGTCCCCTTGAAAAAGTAGACCAGGCGCTTTGGCAGCTGCTTGTAGATCAAAAAGGCCAGGTAGGCGACGACCGTCTTGTCCAAAAGGTCAAGAACAAATTCATCAAGGAATGAAGCAATCCAGATGTTCACGTGCTTGGCAACCAGGGAGGCAAAGAGGGCATCCCCCCAAGCGATCCCGGTCTGTCCGCCCCAGAAAATGACGTTGAGCGGGGTGGAGATCACGGCGGAAACCAGGGCAATCAAAATAGCTGCTAGCAAGACGGTAACCGGCCGCTTGAAAAAGCCCCGCTGGTTCAGCCAGCCAACTGCCAGGCCGATCGCGATGCTGGTCAAAGCGTAAACGGCGGAAAGGGGTGACAGGGTCAAACTGTAGATGACATGGTTGATAAAGCCGCTGATGGCCCCAGCGACAGGACCACCCAGCATGCTGGCCAGGAAAGTCCCAAGTGACCCCAGCCAGACCGGCAATTTCAACCCTTCAGCAAAGGCCTTGGCAACATAGTTGATCCCGACAGCGGCCGGAATTAGGGTCATGGCGTGGGCGGAAAGCTTGAAGGACCAGAAGCTGGCCTTGTTTTTAGAACTGATTTCTTTGTTTTTAGAACTGATTTCTTTAGAATCCATTTTGCAACCTCGTGAAAAATATAAACAAAAATAAAATGACATAAAAACAGACGATCGTCAAACTAGATCATAAGAGTAAAGGTAACCTATACTTTTATGAAAATAATTTACTGTAAGCTTACCACCAGACTAAAGCCTGGGCAAGAGCTTTTTTTTGAAGAAGATAATGAAAACCCTTTAATTGTGACTTGCAGAAAATATAATATAAACAAGAAATAATAACCGATAAATTATATTCCGTGCTTCTTTTTTTTAAGAATCAATTAAGATATTTTCAGTTTTTATTTTAAATGTGCTTTTAGAATTTTAAGAAAAAACATTCTTACTTTATAATGAATGTAAGCGCACAAAATCTAGTTTGCTGGATGGCGGAAAAACAGGAGTGAAAGACCATGGGAATAATCAAATTCACGGAGCAGCAAAGAAAAGACTATGAGCAGCTGCCGACTGACATGGCAATTTACCAAACAATTGACGGCAGCCTAAGACCTTGCTGGTGACAGATGAATTGTGCAGATTGCTGCGGATCAGCCGGGAAGACTTGATCGCTAACCTGGACAAGAGCATGTTTGGTTTTGTCCATCCCGATGATATCGGCCGGATGGCTTATTTTGGCAAGAATTTCGCGGCTCACACAGATGAGAAATACGATGTTTTCTTACGCTGGAAGACACCAAAGATGGAGGATTACCATATTTTCCACTCCTGGGCCAACCATGTGCTGGTTGATGGCGTCAGCCTGGGCTTCTTCTTTTACAGCGACATGGAAGAATCCGGCAAGAACAACCAGATTTTAGATACCCACTACCAGAAGTATGAGATGTACCAGGACCGGTTGACCAACCTGCCCAACCGCCGTTTCCTGGAGATTTTCGGCATGGAAGAAGTGGCCAAGCTGCCGTTTAGCCAAGAAGCAGCCGGTCTGCATGACTCTCAATATTGCCGGCATGAGCGTCTACAGCAACCTTTATGGCTTGAAAAAGGGTGACCAGCTCTTACGGGAATTAAGCGAGCTTTTGGTTAGCGAAATCAAAGAAGGGCATGTTTACTACAACAAGGATGACCGTTTCTTGATATTAACGGTAGCTGAGGGTATCGATGAAAAGATCAAGGAAATCCACGAAAAATTTGTCAACCTGGCCAAGAATAAAGCCGTTGACCTGCAGTTTAGCCTTTACCAGATTTTGGATGATGACCAGAACATCATGATGATTACCCAACGGGCTAACCAGGCCATGAAGGAGATCGGCCTCGACCGCCGGGTCTACGTGAAGAAATACGACCCGGCAGTGGAAGAAGACCTGGAAGAGAGCTACTTTTTGAACAACTTCAGCCGAGCCATGACTGAAGGCTGGCTGACGGCCTACTTCCATCCAATCTGCTCGGCCAAAGACGGCAAAACGGCCTCATATGAAGCCTTGGCCCGCTGGCAGGATCCGGAAAAGGGCCTGGTTTCTCCAGCTGCCTTTATCCCGGTGATTGAAAAGCACTACCTGACCTATTATTCGGACATGTACATGCTCTGGGAAGTGGTTGCCAAATTGCGGCAGTGGAAGGAGCGGGGGCTGGATCTGAAGCCAGTCTCCGTTAACCTGGCCCATGAAGACTTTGAAATGCCTAATCTGGTTGAAAAAATCAACGACCTGGTTACCGGAGCAGGTCTCTCCTGGTCTTTGATCAAGATTGAAATTACGGAGCGGGACCTGTCAAACAACACTAGCCGCTTGAAAGAGCAGATCGATCAGCTGCGCTCCTACGGCTTTGAAGTTTGGATGGATGACTTCGGCAGCGGCTATTCCTCTCTCAACGCCTTAAACGACTATAGCTTTGACCTGGTCAAAATCGACATGGTCTTTGTCCGCCACCTGGATGACGGACAGTTAAACCGGCTTTTGATTCCGGAAATCACCAAAGTTGCCCATAAACTGGGTTTGAAAGTACTGGCTGAAGGGGTCGAAAAGGAAGAGCAGAGAGACTTCCTGCGAGAAGCAGGCTGCGACTTGCTGCAAGGCTTTTTTGTTCAGCAAGCCGGTTGAATTGGATGAAAATCAGCAGGTTATTTCCTAAACAGGGTTGGAATGTAAAGTTTAATGTGATGTGATAGTGATGAAAGAGAAAGGAAATAAAAAATTGTTCATGGCCTCAGCTGGCAATTTGCCGATGAAAAAGAAGCAGTTTACGCTGACTACCTGGCTTCAGAGGCGTTTGCCAGGGAAGTAGCCAGCAATAATTTAACCATGGGAATTGTCGTTTCCAGTTTGATCGCGGTCATTGGCTTTTTAGGCATATTTGACCTCAATTCAGATTATGCAAATATCTCGGTGCTTCTAGTAATTGCCAGTGAATGGGTCTATCTTTTCCTGCTATTAGCCAACCTACCCAACCTGTTTTTGCTCCTTTGGCTGCAAAAACACCCGCAGGCTGCCGAGCTTGAAATCCGGATCTGCTTTGCCAACCTGGCGGTCAATGCCATCTTGTCTGGTTTTACCTTGTACAGTACCCAGGAGGGGAGCGTCTACTTTTTTGAACTGGTCTTGATGATGATGGTCATCTGCGTCTTTCCCTACTATAAAGCCGGGCATGGCTTATCTTTAGTGGCTTTGAGCCTGCTCATGATCTCAGCAATCATTCTTGTCAACCATGTCCAGGTTGCCTGGCAGGATACCTATGACCTCTTCCTCTTTTACGTTATCGGCCAGGCCTGTATTGTCCTGCGCCGGTACTGGTTTAGGCAGAGCTCTTGGTACAATTACATCCTGCACCAGGCCAACGGGACGCTTTTTGTCAGCAGCCGGACCGATAAATTGACCGGCCTGTATAACCGCCTGGCCTTGCGGGAAGACTTCCCCAACTACGGCAAGCAAGAGGTTGGCGTGGCCATGATTGATTTAGACGACTTCAAGTGCTTTAATGCCAATTACGGCCATGCTTACGGGGATCTGGTCTTGACTAGACTGGGCCGGTATTTGCAAAAGGACTGGATGAATGAGCATTTGCGCTGCTACCGCTATGGCGGGGATGAAATCTTGATTATTGCTTCTGGCTTAGAAGATGGTGATTTTGTTAAAAAATTGCAGATTTTTCAAGCTGAATATGCTAAACTAAACCAGCAATTAGAAGAGCCAGCCACCTTGAGCATCGGCTATGCTACCGGCGCGGTTGCCAATGAAGAAGAGTTGCGGAAAATGATTCAGCTGGCTGATAACTATCTTTACCAAGCCAAAAGACAAGGCAAGAACCAGGTGGTTGGCGCAGAGAAGAAATGAGGCATTATGTACAGCTACATCCCGAAAGAACAAATCAAGATCTACCGCTACTTGACGGTTGACGCGGTCAACGCCGCTTTGGCGGACTTGCGGCAAAAAGGCATCAGCCTGGAACTGGAGAGCACGGTCGGGACGGCCGGCAACTTCGTGACCCAAAACGACGGGGTGGTGGACCTGGACTACCAGTTAAAGCTGGTCAAGGCGGCCGAAGAAGATCCGGCGGCCCTTCTGGCTAAAATCAGCGTCGGCTTAACTGCCGGTCTGGCCAGCAAGTTCGAAGGCGGCCGGGAAAACAGCCAGGCTTTAACCTTCCTGCACCGGGCTAAGAAGAGCGGCAAGGTCAACTTTAAGTTAGACTTGACCATCATCAAGGAAGAAGACGGGGATGAATACCGCCTGGTCAAAACTGACGGGGGCAAGTGGAGTGAAGCCTTTAATACTCGCTTTTTGACCATCCAGGAAGAAACGATTAAGGACTGGGACCAGTGGGAAGACTTGCGCGAGGATTATCTTCGCCTTAAGAACGCAGATCCGGCTGGTCTGTCAGTCGACCTCTACCGGCAGGCAGTCAACCAGATCTACGGTTAAGAAGTGTGAAGCAAAGCAGGCATTTGCCTGCTTTTTTCATGCAGAAAGCTTTGAAATCTCTTACAAAAAATGAAATAATGGTCTAAGAAGCTAGCAAAAATGAGTTTGGAGAAAAAGATGGAAGAAAAGAAAAAAATCAAATTAATCGCGACTGACATGGATGGCACCCTGGTCAATGACGCCAAAGAGGTGCCCGATTCATTTGCCCCTTGGGTCTTAAGCCACCCGGACCAGCAGATGGTGATCGCCAGTGGTCGGCCATATTACACCAATGAAGAGCTTTTCAAGGAGATCAAAGACCACTTGATCTTCATTGGCGACAATGGCGGATTGATCTACCAGCAGGGGCAAGTCTTGGCCAAGGCCGGCATTACAGCGGAAGAAGCAAAATTCTGCCTGGACCTCTTTAAAGATGAGCCCCTGGCCAATCCGATTCTCTGCGGAGCCAGCCAGGCAATCTGCCACGACCCTAAAGGTGACCGGAACTTTTTAAAGCAGCTGGATACTTACTATATCAAGCGCCGCTATGTTGAAGACCTTGAAGCTGAAGTAAACAGCGATGAAATTATCAAATTCACTGTTTATATCGAAGGCGGGGCCGCTGAAAGCATCTACCGGCAACTGCCGGAAATGCCGGGCAACTTAAGCGCGGTTTTGGCCGGGCCGGAATGGATCGACATCGTTAACAAGGACGCCAATAAGGGAGCAGCGGTAAAGAAGATCGCTGACCTTAAAGGAATCAAGCAAGATGAAATTCTGGCTTTTGGCGACTACTTAAATGACCTGACCATGTTAGAAGCGGCCGGGACCAGCTACGCCATGGTCAACGGCCACCCGGACTTGAAAAAGATCGCTGACCACATTGCCCCAAGCAACAATGATGAAGGAGTAATGCAAATTCTGCGAAAATTGTTTGATTAATTGCTGACAGCTGCCTTTTGGTGGCTGTTTTGCTTTACATTGTGCATGATCCAGGCATACTAGATAGTTAGGTACCGAATCTTAATTTCTTGATTATTTTTTGCAGAAAGGACAAGCAGGATGGCAGAAGAAGAACTCAATGAAGAATTGTTTCACCGGAGCATGCGTTTGCAGCGGTAATTGGCCCAAATGGTAATGCGGTATGAGAAGCTGCACGGCGGCGTCCGGGGGCAGAACCGGACTTTGGCCCTGCTCAGCAAGAATGAGGGGATGAAGCAGGCGGAACTGGCCCGCTTTGCCAGAGTAAGGCCATCCTCAATCAGTGAAGTCGTGGACCGTTTGGAGCGGCATGGCTTGATTGAACGGCGCCGGGATAACAGCGACCACCGGGTTTTCCGCCTCTACTTGACTGAAAAGGGCAGAGAGCAAAACAAACGCAACCACTCCAGCTGGCTGGGCTTTGTTGGCGACTTGCTGAGTCCTTTAGGTGACGATGAAAAGGCGGAATACCTGAACATCTTGAAGAAACTGGACAAAAAGGCATTATTCTTAGAGAAGATGCCAAAAAAGAGGGTGAAAACCATGCTTAAAATTGCTAGAAAAAATTGACTTGCTGGGCGACTTGCCTGGCAAGTCTTTTTTTATTAGTACAAGTTGCATGTGATTTGTACTTGTCGACGGTGACGGCCAACCTGGTTGACAAGGGGATCATTGGCAAGAACCTGCCCTATATCTGGCAAACAGGGGGCAAGATGCTTTTGGTTTCTGCCTTGGGCCTGCTGGCGGCTTTTGGCAACATTTACTTTGCCTCCCACCAGGCCATGCAGGTCGGCCAGCGGCTTAGAGCCATGCTCTTTGCTAAGGTCTTGACCTTATCTGATGAGGAATCAGCCGCTTTGGCCAGTCCTCTTTGATCACCAGAACGACTAATGACGTCGTCCAGGTACAGATGACCTTCATGCAGCTCTTGCGGATGCTGCTCCAGTCCCCGATCATGCTGGTGGCCTGGACCGTTTTGGCTTATATCCAGTAGCCCCGCCTGGCAAAGTTTTTTGCTATCGCCCTGCCAGTTTTGGCGGCCATCATTCTTTTATTGATCTTTTATTGATGCACTTTGCCATGCCGCTCTTTAAGAGCATCCAGCAGAAAACCGACCGGATCAACTTGATTTTCAGAGAAGGACTGACCGGGGTCCGGGTTATCCGGGCCTTTAGGCAAGACCAGCGCGAGCAGGACCGCTTTGCCGGGGCCAATTTAGACTACTCGAAGATTGGCATCAAGGCCTATACGATCATTTCTCTCATGCAGCCCGCCGTGACCCTGGTCCTTAGCTTGACCAATGTGGGCATCGTTTTTTCTGGGCAGCCGCTTAATTAGTGGCAGAATCATGGAAATCGGCAGTCTTTTGACTTTCCTGACCTATGCCACCCAGATTCTGATGAGTTTCATGATGCTATACATGCTCTTTATCGTGATTCCCCGGGCTTCTGTTTCAGCCAAAAGAATCAATGAAGTATTAGATGCCGAAAATCAGCTCCAGGACCCGGTTAAGTCAGTATCTATGCCCAAGGGTCCGGCAGAGCTGGAATTTGACCAGGTTAGCTTCCGCTATGCCGGTGCTGAAGAGGCCGCCTTAGAAGGAATTAATTTCAAGGTAAATGCGGGCCAGACCCTGGCCTTGATCGGAGGGAATGGGTCAGGTCAGGCAAGTCCACCCTGGTCAACCTGATTCCCCGCCTTTTGGACGTGGAAAAAGGGGCCGTCATGTTCACGATCTCCTGGAAGCTGACTTTAGTGGCTCTTTTGACCGTGCCAGTCAGCGTCTTGATCACGGGCACGATTGCCCCCAGGGCTCAGAAGCTGTTTGGCCGCCAGCAAGAGCATCTGGGCAAGATCAACGGGCAGGTGGAAGAAATCTATGCCGGGGTCGGCATCGTCCGCGTTTTTGGACAGGAAGAAAATGAAGAGGAGACTTTTGCAAAGCATAATGACTCCTACTTTGACGCTTCCTGGAAGGCGGAATTTCTCTCGATCATGATTTTTCCCTTGATGAACTTTGTTAAAAATGTCGGCTATCTCTTGATTGCCGTCTTTGGGGTAATCGACGTGATCAACGGCGCCATCAGCCTGGGCAATGTCCAGGCTTTTCTCCAGTATTCTAACCAGTTCTCCCAGCCCTTGACCCAGCTGGCCAACATGTCCAGCACGATCCAGCAGACCATTGCTTCTGCCGAAAGAATCTTTGCCGTTCTGGATGCTGAAGACATGGATGAAACAGTCCACCCGGCGGAAGGATTAAAGACAGATACTAAACTGACCTTTAAGGATGTTTCTTTCAGCTACACTGATGCTCCTTTGATCGAAAATTTCAGCCTGGAAGTACCAAAAGGGGAGATGGTGGCCATTGTCGGGCCAACCGGGGCCGGCAAGACTACGATCATCAACCTGCTGGAGCGCTTCTATGACGTAAAAGGCGGGCAAATTTACTTGGACGGCCAGGAAACCAGGTCAATGAGCCGGGAAGACTTGCGCAGCCATATCGCCATGGTTTTGCAGGATACCTGGCTCTTTACCGGGACAATTTTTGCCAATATCAAGTACGGCCGGGAAGATGCCGGTGATGAAGAGGTTTACCGGGCACAGGGCCGACAGCTTCATCCGCCAGCTGCCGGATGGCTACGAGACCCTGTTAAACGAAGAAGGGACAAATATTTCCCAGGGGCAAAGGCAGCTCTTGATGATTGCCCGGGCCTTTTTAGCTGATCCGGAAATTCTCATCCTGGATGAGGCGACCAGCTCGGTTGACACCCGGACGGAAAGCTTGATCCAGAAGGTGATGGCCGATCTGAAGCAGGAAAGAACCAGCTTCGTGATTGCCCACCGCCTGTCAACCATCCAGGATGCCGACAAGATCATCGTGATCAACCACGGCCAAATCGTCGAAAGTGGCAACCACCAAAGTCTCTTGGCCAAGGGAGGCTTTTACGCTGACCTCTATCAGAGCAGTTTTTGGGCCAGGAAATCTGAAAAAAGCCATGATTCTCGCGAATCATGGCTTTTGCTTTAGCAATATTTAAAAAATAGCCCTTTGCATTTTGAACATGTGTTCCGTATAATTAGGATTGGTTCAAAAATTACTACTCCTTCTTGTCCTTGTCCTGCTTTTGCTTAATATGATAGTAAAGGCCGAAGGGAACCAGGTTCTCATTTCCGGCGATAATCCGCTTGATGTTGGCCCGGTGGCTCCACCAGATGAGGACAACCAGGACTCCTGACATGACTGTCAAGAAGGTATCATGGAAGAAGCTGGAAATAAAGATCAAGACGACTGAAATCAAGCTGCTCAAGGACACCATGCTGGTGATTAAGAGCAGGAGGATGAAGTAGAAGGCGCAGAGGCCGAAGAACTGGACATTGTAGCCCAGAAGAAAGCCCGCCGTGGTGGCCACGGCTTTGCCGCCCTTGAACTTGAGGAAGATTGAGAAGGCGTGGCCGAAAATAGCCGCTGCCCCGAAAATCAGGCACAAGTGGTGGTCACCCAAGTGAAAGATCCGGGGCAGGCAGGTGGCCAGGGTCCCCTTGAAGAAGTCAACCAGGAAGACCAGGGTGCCGGCCTTGGGGCCCAGGACCCGGAAGGTGTTGGTGGTCCCGATATTGTGCGACCCGTAATCCCGGATATCCTTGTGGTAGAAGAGCTTGCCGACCAAAACACCGGTCGGAAAAGAACCAATTAAGTATGCTAAAATTAATAGTAATGCAAATTTCATTGCAAACATCAAATCAACTCCGTTTATCTTATTACCTGCTATTTTAACAAATAACGGACTGAATTGATACGAAGTTTATAATCTAAAGCTTGGAGATGTTTTATTTTGCCAAAGAACACATATGATGATTCTTCAATTCAAATTCTGCACGGGCTGGAGGCAGTCCGCAAGCGGCCGGGGATGTATATCGGGTCAACCGACATCCACGGCTTGAACCAGCTGGTCTACGAAATCGTCGACAACTCCGTCGACGAAGCCATGGCTGGTTTTGGCCAGGAAATCAACGTGACCATCCACGAGGACAATTCCGTGACCGTGCAGGACTTCGGCCGGGGGATGCCGACAGGGATGCATGCCTCAGGCCGGCCAACCATTGAAGTCATCCTTACTGTCCTGCATGCCGGCGGCAAGTTCACGGAGCAGAACTACAAGACCTCCGGCGGTCTGCACGGGGTCGGCTCTTCTGTGGTCAACGCCCTGTCCAGCTACATGAAGGTGCACGTGGTGCGTGACGGCAAGGCCTACGAGGAAGAATTCCAAAATGGCGGTCACCCAATCGGCACCCTCCGCTGCCTGGGGGCGACCAAGGAAAAGACCGGGACCACGATCACTTTCAAGCCGGACCCGATGATTTTTTCAACGACTAAGTACAACTACGAGACCATCCAGGAAAGAATCCGGGAATCGGCCTTCCTGCTTAAAGGAGTCAAGTTTACTTTGACGGACGAGCGGACGCCAAACCACCACGACGTCTTCCAGTATGACGACGGAATTGAAAGTTTCGTTGCCTACCTCAACGAAGGCAAGGGGACGATCGGCAAGGTCTTCTACTTTGAAGGCAGCCAGGACGGGATGGAAATCGAATTTGCCGGCCAGTACAGCGATTCATACTCAGAGAACTTTGTTTCCTTCGTCAACAATGTCCGGACTGCTGACGGCGGCTCCCACGAAGTCGGGGCCAGAAGCGGCTTTACCCGAGCCTTTAACGACTATGCCAAGAAGCAGGGGCTTTTGGGCAAGAAGGACAAGAACCTGGAAGGGTCCGACTACCGGGAAGGGCTCAGCGCCGTTTTGAGCGTCAAGATCCCGGAAGAACTGCTGGAATTTGAAGGGCAGACCAAGGGTAAGCTGGGGACTCCCCAGGCCAGAAGCGCGGTCGACAGCATAGTTTACGAGAAATTGTCTTACTATCTGCTGGAAAACGGGGAATGGGCCCAGGACCTGGTCAAGAAGGCCCAAAGGGCCCGGGATGCCAGAGAGGCGGCCAAGAAGGCCAGAGATGAGTCCAGAAACGGGAAGAAACGGCACAAGAAGGAAGTCCTGTCCGGGAAATTAACCCCGGCCCAGTCCAGAAACCCTAAGAAAAACGAGCTTTTCTTAGTCGAAGGGGACTCAGCCGGCGGCAGCGCCAAGCAAGGCCGGGACCGCCGCTTCCAGGCCATCCTGCCTTTGCGGGGGAAGGTTTTGAATACCCAGCGGGCCAAGCTGGCGGATATTTTCAAGAACGAAGAAATCAACACGATGATCCATACGATCGGAGCCGGGGTCGGGACTGAATTCAAGGTTGAAGACTCCAACTACGACAAGATCATCATTATGACTGACGCCGACGACGACGGGGCCCACATTCAGATCCTGCTTTTGACCTTCTTCTACCGCTACATGCGGCCGATGATCGAAGCAGGCAAGGTCTACATTGCCCTGCCGCCGCTTTACAGAATCAGCAAGAAGCAGACCAACCTTTACGCCTGGACCGATGAAGAACGGGATGAGTATGAAAAGAAGGTGGGCAAGGGCTATGCCCTGCAGCGCTTCAAGGGGCTGGGGGAAATGAATGCTGACCAGCTCTGGGAGACGACCATGAATCCAGAAAGCCGGATGCTGATCCGGGTCAGAATCGACGATGCCCAGTTGGCCGAACGCCGGGTAACCACCTTGATGGGTGACCAGGCTTCCGCCAGAAGAAAGTGGATTGAAGAAAACGTCAAGTTCCGCCTGGGCGAGGAAGAGTCGATCTTAGACAAAGTAAATGATTAGGAAGGAAGCAGTATATGCCAGAAACTCACGAGCGGATTCGTGAAATGCCTTTGGAACAGGTCATGGGCGAACGCTTTGGCCGCTATTCCAAATATATTATTCAAGAACGGGCCTTGCCGGACATCCGCGACGGGCTCAAGCCCGTGCAAAGACGGATTCTTTACGCTATGTACCGGGACGGCAATACGGCTGACAAGCCTTTTAAGAAGGCAGCCAAGGCCGTCGGTAATATCATGGGTAACTATCACCCGCACGGCGACAGCTCTATCTACGGGGCTCTGGTCTTCCTGTCTCAAGACTGGAAGATGAGAGAGCCATTGATAGAAATGCACGGCAACAACGGGTCCATGGACGGCGACAGTCCCGCCGCCATGCGTTATACGGAATCCCGCCTGGCCAAGATTTCCAATGTCCTGCTGGAGGATATCGACAAGGAAACCGTGCCAATGGTGCTCAACTTCGACGACACCGCCTATGAACCAACGGTTTTGCCAGCCCGCTTCCCTAATCTTCTGGTCAATGGGTCAACTGGGATTTCTTCTGGTTACGCCACGGAAATTCCGCCCCACAACCTGGGCGAGGTTTTAGACGCCACTATCCACTTGCTCAAGCACCCGGATGCCAGCCTGGAAGACCTGATGACCTTTGTCAAAGGGCCAGACTTCCCGACTGGCGGGATCGTCATGGGCAAAAAAGGCTTGCGGGATGCCTACAAGACCGGTAAGGGCCGGATCCAGGTCCGGGCTAAGACCCATATTGAAGAGATCCGGGGCCACCGCCAGCAGATCGTGGTGACGGAAATTCCTTACCTGGTCAACAAGGCCCAGCTGGTTAAGAAGATCGATGAAATCCGGGTCAGCCGGGAACTGGACGGGATCAGCGAAGTCAGAGATGAAACTGACCGCCACGGTCTCTCTATTGTCATCGAACTTAAGAAAGACGCTGACGCCCAGAACATCCTCAACTACCTCTTGAAGAATACTGACCTCCAGGTTTCCTACAACTTCAACATGGTGGCCATTGCCCACATGACTCCAGTCCAAGTGGGCCTTAAGCGGATCCTGGCCGCCTACCTGGAGCACGAAGAAGAAGTCGTAACCAAGCGGACCCAGTTTGACTTGAAGAAGGCCTCAGACCGGCTGGAAATCATCCAGGGTTTGATCAAGGCCATGAGTATCTTGGACCAGGTGATCAAGGTCATCCGGGCTTCTAAGAACAAGGCTGACGCCAAGAAGAACCTGGTAGCGGAATTTGCCTTCACTGACCGGCAAGCCGAAGCCATCGTCTCCTTGCAGCTTTACCGCTTGACCAATACTGACGTTTTGGCCCTGCAGGCTGAAGAAGAAGAACTGACGGGCAAGATCGCAGCTTACGAGAAGATTTTGGCGGACTCGAAAGTTTTGCAAAAGGAAATCATCAAGGAACTCCGGGCCGTCAAGAAGGAATTTGGCTCAGACCGGCGCAGTGAAATCAGCGATGAAACGGCCAGAGTCGAAGTTGATGAAAAGGCTTTGATCACGGAAGAATCAGTCCGGGTCTTGATCAGTCGCGACGGCTACATCAAACGGTCCTCAATGCGGTCCTTCCAGTCAACTGAAGCCGGTGACAATGGCTTGCCGGAAACTGACCGGGTGGTTTATGAAGGGAGCCTGTCGACTTTGACCAACCTCTACCTCTTCACCAACCACGGCAATTTGATCTACCGGCCGGTGCATGAGCTGGTTGAAAGCAAGTGGAAGGATGTTGGCCAGCACTTGTCCCAGGAACTGGGCCTGGCGGCTGACGAGAGCATCATCCGGGTCTTTGCCTTGGAAGCTTTGGATGATCCAGACCTGGCCTTCCTGCTGGCCACAAACGACGGCTTTATCAAGCAGGTGGCCCTGGCTGACCTGCAGCCAACCAGAACCTACAAGTCTCGGGCAATTATGGCCATGAAGATGAAGGGGGAAGACTCCCGCGTCATTACTGTGGACCTGGCCAAGACAAGTGAAAAGCGGGAAATCACCCTCTTTACCAACCAGGCCTTTGCCCTTAAATATGACATTGATGAAGTTCCGCAAGTCGGGGCCCGGGCAGTTGGGGTCAAGTCAATCAACTTGAAGGAAGACGACTATGTCGTTGCCTGCCTGGTCACTGACCCGCAATATGAAGACCTGCTCAAGGTGGGTCTGGTAACCCAAAGAGGGGCCTTCAAGCAGATGCCGCTGAAGCTGATCGGCAAGACCAGCCGGGCCAAGCGGGGCGTATTGGTTTTGCGGAACCTGAAGACCAAGCCGCACCGGATTGTGGCCTTGAAGGCTTACGGGCAAAACCATGAGCTGATCTTGATCACTTCCAGCCTGCGCAAGCAGGTCATCCGGACCAGCGACCACCCAGTCGGCGACCGGCAGAGCAACGGTTCCTTCGTCATTGATGTTAAGACAGACGGAGAGGCTAAGGAACTGCTCATGGGCCGGCCTTTACCGGACCAGGCCAGGGATGTCGGCCGCTTGTTCTAAAAAAATCAAAAAGATTACGAAAAGATCGCGAAAAGATTGAACAAAGCGCTGATTTTCTAGTAGACTTAATTAGAGAGAATAATTTTAGCTAAATCTAGAAGGGAAAATTCCAAGATGGAAAAAGAACTGATTTTTGGTCACAGAAACCCAGATACTGACGCAATTGGCACGGCGATTGCCTACTCATACTTCCAAAACCAACATGGCTACAACACTGAAGCCGTTGCTTTGGGTGAAGCCAACGACGAAACTTCTTTTGCCTTGAAGAAGTTCGGCTTTGAAGCACCACGCGTGGTTAAGACTGTCGCAAATGAAGTCAAGGCCATCATGCTGGTTGACCACAACGAACCGCAACAAAGCGTTGAAGACCGGGACCAAGTCAAGGTTACCCACGTCATTGACCACCACCGGATCAGCAACTTCGCGACGATCGACCCCTTGTTCTACCGGGCTGAACCAGTAGGCTGCACTTCCACTGTTTTATGGGAAATGTTCAAGGAACAAAACATGGAAATTCCAGCCAACATTGCTGGTATCATGCTCAGTGCCATTATTTCCGACACCTTGCTTTTGAAGTCACCAACCACTACTGACATCGACAAGGAAGCAGTTGAAGAACTGGCTAAGATTGCCGGCGTTGACTACAAGGAATACGGTTTGGAACTGCTTAAGGCCGGCACCAACATCGCCGCTAAGTCAGTTGAAGAACTGATCGACCTGGACGCCAAGAGCTTCGAACTGGGCTCAAAGACTGCCCGGATCGCTCAAGTCAACGTTGTTGACGTCCCAGAAGCCCTGGAACGCAAGGATGCCTTCCTGGCAGCCATGGAAAAGGATGCTAAGGCTAACGGCTACGACTTGTTCATGCTGGTAATTACCAACGTTTTGGACTCTGACTCAGAAGTTCTCTTCATCGGGGATGACGAAAGCAAGTCTGTCTTTGCCAAGGCCTTCGGCAAGGAACTGGTTGACTCAGAAGCCCACCTGCCAGGCGTTGTTTCCCGGAAGAAGCAAATCGTTCCGCCATTGACCCGGGCATTTGAAGCTTAATCAGCTAAATAACAAGGAAAAAGAATCCAGGTTGCCTGGATTCTTTTTTTACTGCTTTTTAAACATCCTACTTGTTACTACAATTTTTCTTAAAAAAGAAAAAGCGCGGCCAAGCCGCGCCAAAAAAATACTGTTAACAAATAAATACAAGGGGAAATTTTGTCAACAGTTATTTTTTTAGCTCTTTATTTTTTACTCGCTTGCTTTATTTGCCAGCATATTGCTTAAGCTGGTCAAACTGATTCTTCAGTTCCAAGTCTAAGTAATATGACTGCTTGACTGGCAGACAGCTTTGCCCATATAAGGCAAAAAGGTAGGCCAGTTCTTCCTTCCAGCGGCCGATTTCTTCATCCAGGCCATCTGGGCCCTCATTTAAAAGGGTGTGGAGGAAGTGGTTGGCCACGCCTACAAATTTGCCGCCCAAGGCCAGGCCCTTGAAGACGTCCAGCGGATTTCTGACCCCGCCAGAGACGATCAGCTGCTTGGTTAAAGGCGCTGCCAAAAGGGCAGCCAGGGCCGTTGGCAGGCCACAGTCGTTCAAATACGCCATAGGGTGGGGGTTGCGGGAATTTTCGATTTGGGCAAAATTGGTGCCGCCAGCTCCCCCGATATCGAACCAGCTAAAGCCAGCTGCCTGCAATTTTTGCAGGCTGACTGGATCCAGGCCGCTGCCGACTTCCTTGACGATGACCGGCACGCCAGCTGCTTCTTTAATCTCCAGCATCCGGTCCAGCCAGACAAAGTCCCGGTCGCCTTCAGGCATGGGTATCTCCTGGTCCACGTTAAGGTGGATCTGCAGGGCATCTGCTTGCAGATCCTTGACGATCTTGTCAGCCGCTTTAGCTGGAGTTAAAGGATTAACATTAGCAAACAAGAGGCCGTCTGGATTGGCTTCTCTAGCTACGTAAAAAGACTCCAGCTGGTCTTCTTCCTTGGTCAAGATGCTGGCTGAACCCAAGGCCAGGGCAATTTGCTGCTTATTGGCAATTTCACCCAGCTGCCGGTTGATCTGCCTGGATTTTTCCGACCCGCCAGTCATCGCGTTGATGAAGAAGGGGGCGGCTAACTCTTTGCCAAACCAGGTCGTCTTGACGGCGTTCAGGTTAACCTGGCTTTCAGGCAAGGCCGGGCGGAGCAGGTGGACCTGGTCAAAGGAATTCGTTTTTTGGGCATTAAAAAACATCTGTGTCAAAGCCAGATGTTCTTCTTTTCTTATAGATCTTTGTGACATCGCAATGCTCTTAGTAAGTTAATTCAGATTGGTGAATGTGAAATTCCAGGGGCAGGATGTCGTTCTTGACCCATTCCTTGCGGAGGCGGTCAATATCGGTGTCCTTGTTGACGATGACGATGCCGCAGTCGCCGTTGCCCGCGCCGCTGGTCTTGGCCGCGCCGCCAAACTTGTTGGCGATTTCGATCAGCTCAGTCAAGCGGGGAATTTCGATAGCAATATTGTTGATAGCGGCAAAATGCTGCAGCAAACGGCGGTTGATGCCGATCTGCTTTTGAATCAAAGCGATGTTGGCTTCTTCAAAACCGCGGATCATCTGCAAAACGCACTTGCGTGAGTCTGCCAAAAACTTGGCGTATTCAGTCCGCAGGTTGTTCTTGTTAGCGTTAGTCTTGTCAACCAGGCGGGAAGTTGAAGCCGGCTGCTGGCTCCAGCCAATCAAGAGCTCCATGTCCTTCGGCGGAACCAGCTGCTGGATCTTCAGACCTGGCCAGGCTTCACCGACAACCGCTGACAGGGACTTGCTTGCCAGTTCTTCTTTCAGCCAGAGCTTGTTGAAGGTCTGGTAGGCGATCCAGCCGCCGTAGACGCTGGCCGCGATATCGCCGGCGCTGCCGTTGCCTTGGACTGAGTAGTGAGAAATTGTGGAGAGCTTGTAAATCAAGTCCTTGCTTGCCTGGACACCGTAAAAGCGCAAGATTGCCTTGACCGTCGCGACCGTGACCGCGGCTGAAGAACCCAGGCCATACTTCTTGCCATCTGCGGAATCCAGGTCAGAATTGACAAACAAGTCGTAAACGTCCATCTTGACCTTCTGTTCCAGGCAGTATCTTTCAGTGAAAGAAATTGCGGACAGAATGTATTCAAATGGATTGTCCCGGTTGTCGATCACTATCTTTGACCCCCGTCTGACCCAGTGAATGGAGTCCTGGGAGTATTGCTTGGAGTGAATCAAACCGGTGTCGCTGCTGCTTGGCTTGATTGAGACCCTGACGTATTGGTCAAGGGCGACCAGAATGGCTGGACAATCTTGTTCCAAGACAGCGTATTCCCCGGCAATGTAAAGTTTGCCTGGCGCTTTTTCAGTAATCACAAAAACTCTTCCTCTTATTCTTTTAATTTATTCTTTTATATTACGTCCTAAGACATTATAGACAATTAAATAAGCTTTAGTCCAACAGAGTGACTCCTGGACCAAAACCTGCCTCAATGATCTTAACACGATCAAAGGAGGACTCAAAGCAATTAATAATATCTTTAGAATTTTTCCCCTGGCAGAGGACCTTGACGTTCGGGCCGGCGTCAATGGTGTAGTAGCACTCCAGCCCTTGCTGGCGCAGGTCCTGGACCAGCTTGATGGCCTTGATGGTATTCGGTTCAAAATAGGTAAAGCCGGGGACAGCGGTGAAGGTTAAAGTATGCATCTCACTGGCATTTAATTCAGCCAGAGAACCCAATTTGCTAAAGTCAGCCTGCTTAATCGCTTCTTCCATCTCCTTGATCTCACTGTCATTTCTGTCCAGCCAGACCTGGTAGAAGGGGGAGCTCTTGCTCATTTCCATCCCCTTGGTTGAAGAAATCTTCTTTTCCTGGTCGTTGATTTCAACAGCCAAAAGGCGCAGGTCCATGTCCGGCTCTTCGTCCAACGGGTAGGCGTAAGAAGTCTGGTCACTATCGCCTTTTTGCCAGACGGAAAAACCGCCGAAAACAGATCTTGAAGCTGAGCCCGATCCCATCCTGGCCATTCTGGACAATTCCTGCCGGTCAACGCCTAACTGGTAGTGGTCGGCAAAAGCCGCTGCCATGGCGGCGAAGGCAGAGCTGGAAGAGGCCAGGCCAGCCGCGGTTGGCACCTGGTTGACCGATTCAACCGCCAAATTTCCCTTGACTCCGAAGCGGTCCTGCATGGCCCGGAGGTAGGCGAAAACGCGGTCAGCGGCTGGACCGGAAACGGCTTGGCCGTTTAATTTAAAAGACATTTGCTCGCTGTCTGAGATTTTGGTGTCGCTATAGAAGGCATCCAGGGTCATGGACAGGCTGGACATGAGCGGCAGGCGCAATTTGGCGTCCTTCTTGCCCCAGTACTTGATCAAGGCGATATTGGTATGGGCGCGGGCAGTTTTACTCATCTGTTTCACATTCCTTTATTGTGTAATTCTGTTTTTAATAATTTTTGGGCAAAAATTAAATCTCTTCAATCCAGTAGTTACTGATTTCTGCTTGGCAAGCCTGGGCAATCTCTTCGCAGGAAGCGGCATCCTTGCAAAGGGCGATGACGATTCCGCCCAGGCCGCCGCCAGACAACTTGCAGCCTAAAGCCCCGCCTTTATCAGCAATCTGGCAGATCCGGTCGATCTTGCTTGTCGACAAGTTAAAGGAAGCTAAAAGCTCCTGGGCCTCATTGAAGAATTTACCAACGCTCTCCGGGTCTTGCTCAAGCCAGGCAGCTTTGACTTCGTCAGCCAGTTGTCCCAGCTTGCGCATTCTAACTTGCGCGTCAGGTGACTCATTTAAAAGCTTGGCGACCATAGTGACGGCTTCTCTGGTATTGCCCAAATCGCCCGTGTCCATGATCAAAAGGCTGGCACCTAATTTTGAGGAGAGCTTTTTTACGCCCCTTTGCTTATTAAAAAAGACCAGGTAATCGGAATTGACTGTGGCCGCGTCCAGGCCGGAAGCCTTGCCGTGGTTGATCGTTTCTGCCTGGTTGGTGATGTTCATAACTTCACTTGCACTTAACTTCAAGCCCAGGTATTGGCTCAAGGCCACGGTAGTACCGTAAGCGACGGTAGCTGAGGAGCCAAGTCCGCGCTCCATGGGAATTTCCCCTGTATAGGTAAGCTTGATCTGGGGATTTTTCCCGCTTCTAGTCAAAAGCTCCTTGACGACATACTTAAGGCCGTTATAGTCAGCAGGCGCGTCAAAAAAAGGACCCTGGTAGAGCTTGGTGTCCATCCAGACCGGGCCGGCATAATCACTGACGGTCGTCTTGATGTGTAGGGTCTGAATTGGTATAGCCAGGGCGTCATAGCCGTAAACAACGGAATGCTCGCCAATCAAAATTACTTTTCCATGAGCAGTATATGAAGTCTGCAAAAAGAATCACCTCAAAAAATTAATTTGTTAGTTCGGTTAACGTTTGCTTAGAATCAATGGCAATCAGTTCCCAAAAAGGAAAGAGATTGATAAAATTTAGATTGACCGATCAGTCAACAAAGGAGTGGAAGCAATGATCAAAATTATAACCGGCAGACAGTCCGATCCCCTGCAAACTGAGATCATCGGCCGGGCGGCCCGCAATTATCTGGCCCAGCCCGGCAAAGATACCTTTATTATTGTACCAAACCATATCAAGTTTAACACAGAAGTTGCCGCAATAGGCAAAGTCGCCCAACTTCAAGGGCGGGAAGAGACCAGCGTCAAGAACCTGCACGTCCTGTCCTTTTCCCGTCTGGCCTGGTTTTTCTTTAAAAAGGCCGACCTGCTCATGCCTGAAAGCCTGGATGACGCTGCCGCGACCATGATTTTGGAGCAGATCATCGACAAGCGCAGAGATGAACTGCTGCTTTTCAAAAATTCCCACGCCAATTCCGGCATGATTAAGCAGGTCTACAGCACGATCCTGCAGGTTCATACCGGCCAGCTGGACCTGGGCAATCTTTTGGAGCGGGCAGCCGACCCGGCGGTGGCCTTGGACCTGGATAATGAGACCAGGGACAAGCTGCACGACCTGGACTTGATCTACCAGGACTTTTTAGAAATCGTCAGTGAAAAGCACTTCGCCACCAAGGATGAACTGAACATCCAGCTGAACCAGCTTTTGGCCAGCCGGCCGGACCTGGTCAGCCAGGCCAGCTTCTACGTGACTGATTTCTCCCATTTTTCCATTCAGGAAAAAATGACCATGCAGCTGCTGGCGGCTTTTGCCAGCGAGATGACTTTCGCCTTCAAGACGGCTGACGGCAGCGTGATTGAGCCGGCCGCCGGGGAATACGACTATGTGGTTCAGAAGACGATCAAGGACTTGACCGGTTACTTTTCCGCCCATGACTTTGCCTGGGAGAGAGAAAAAATCGCCAGTCCAGCCAGTCCGGCCAGGGACTTGAACCAGGCCTGGCAGGGACAGGGCCAGCCGGATTTAAATAACCTCCAGCTGGTTAAGGCAGATTCCCGCTACGCTGAAGCATATTTCGTGGCCCGGACCATCTATGACGAGGTGGCTTTAAAGGGCTGCCAGTACCGGGACTTTTTGGTCCTGGCCCCGAATTTGCAGGAGTATGAAACTTACCTGGCTCCGATTTTGCGGCAAAACCAGATTCCCTTCTTTGACGACCTGCAGCAGCAGATGAAGTACCACCCCTTGGTGCTTTTGCTGGAAAATTTGGGCAAGCTCCTCCAGCAGGCAGGAGACACGCCAGCTCTTTTGAGCATCATGAAGACCCGCCTCTTGATCCCTGACTGGTATTTAGAAGGGGATGCAGAAGCCGGGGAAGCCGCGTATTTGCGCGACATCGACCAGCTGGAAAACTTTGCCCTGGCCCACGGAATCAAGTACAGCCTTTGGCAAAAGCCCCTCAAGGACTTTACCAAAGCCCAGGTCATCGCCCTGGACCAAGAACAGTACCAAAAGTGGCTGGACCGCTTGGACAAGTTGCGGGACTTCTTTGTCAGCAAGATCTCCCGGCTTGCCCGCCAGCTGAAGAGTGAAAAAGACAGCATGACCGCCGTCAAGCTCTTTTTTGACTTCTTGGTCAAAAACGGGGTCAGCGCCCGTCTGGAAGCCTGGCGCTTAAAGGCCAGCGAGAGCGGAGACCTGCAGCAGGCCCAGCAGCCGGAGCAGTGCTGGAATCTGCTTTTGTCTTTGCTCAAAGACTACCTCTTGGTCAACCCGGAAAACTTTGCCTGGGCTGACTTCTTTAAGATGCTGACGGCAGCCTTTTCCCAGGCCAATTTCGCGACGATTCCGGCCAGCCTGGACGCCGTCACCTTGTCAGAATACGGGATGGTGCAGACCAGCGGCTACAAGCAGGTCTTCATCATCGGAGCAGCCAATGGCAGCCTGCCGCAAATCAACGACCAGCCCAACTTTTTGACTACGGAAAACCTGGCCAGCCTGGCAGACTTTTTTGACCAGGATGCCTACCTGGAAGACAGTCAGCAGCTGCGCAACCTGGACCAGGAATACCAATTCGGCAATGCCCTGGCCCTGGCCTCTGACCGGGTCTACATCTCCTATCCGGTGATCAATTCCAATAATGACCTGCTGGATCCTTCCATTTACTACAAGCGCCTGCTGAAGCTGGTTAACGGCCGGGAATACCGGCAAAGGGACCTGCCAGATACCGCTGAAAAAGACCGGACCGAATTTGCCCGCCAGCTTTTGCTCTTTTTGACCAGTCCAAGGGCCAGTTTAGGCTACCTGGCCTATGCTGAGGAAAATTCCGCCCAAAGCCCGCTGGTGGCCAAGCTGGTCGAACTCAGCCGGCAGTATGAGGAAGAAAAGGCTGAAGAAATCGCGGAAGGGATGGCCTATGACAATAACCCGCAAGACATCTCAGAAGACCTGGCTGAGCGCCTGTACGGCAAGGACCTGTTGTCTTCAGTCTCCCAGCTGGAAAGCTACTACCAGAATTCTTTTGAATACTTCCTTAACTATGGCCTCCGCCTGCGGCCCCGGGCAGAAAATGAGCTGAATGCCATCCAGTCCGGTAACTACTTCCACCGGACCTTTGAGCTTTTGCTCAAGGAAATGCAAAAGAAGAATATCGAAATTGACAAGCTCAGCGAGCTGGACCTGGAGCTTTTGCTCAAGCAGGTCAGAAGCGAGATCCTGCAAGAACCCCTCTACCAGCAGTTCTTGCGTGACCCTTTCAATGAATATCTTTTCAAGGTCTTTGACAAGACGACCAGTAAGGTGGCCCAAAGCTACCGGCGCAAGCAGCAGGAAAACAAGATGCGGGCTACTTACGGGGAACTGGCCTTTGGCCCGGCTGAAAAGCTGGCTGGCCTGGTCTTGCCTTTGAAGAAGTTTGCCGGCCAGCGGAAGATCAGCCTCCGGGGCAAGATCGACAGGGTCGACCTCTTTAACGGGGACCAGCATGTTCTAGGCCAGCTGATCGACTACAAGTCTTCCGACCACAGCTTCAACCTGGCCCGTTTTGCCAGCGGGGTGGACCTGCAGATGATCGCCTATTTGGACGTTCTGGAGAAGAACCGGGACCTCCTGGCCGGCGGGCGGCAGTTTGACCTCCTGGGGGCCTTTTACCAATATGTCACCCGGAAGCTGAATTCCGTCAACTCCTCATCAACCGGGGCCTTGTTTGACAGCAAGCTGCAGCTGAAAGAGAACCTTTTGGGCGGGGAAGACAAGTTGAAATTGTCCGGGGTCTTTGTCAGTGAGCCAGCCTGGTACCAGGAAGTCGACAAAGCCCTTGAGAAAAAGGCAACCAGTTCGGTTTACCGGGGCCTCAAACTGAACAAGAGCGGCGGCTTTGGCAAAAAAGACAACTTCTTCAGCCAAGATGAGATGCGGGAGCTGCTGGAATACGTCGAAGCCTTGATTGAGGACGCGGCCAGCGAGATTTTGAGCGGGCAGATTGCCTTGAATCCTTTCCGGCAAGGCAACAATACCGGCCTGGCATTTAGCGATTACAAGGATATCTTCTACTTTGACCAGCAGCTGCCAACTAACTCCTACCGGGATCTGCCAAACCTTAAAAAGGCAGATCTGCTGGCTTTGGTAGAAAAGCGGCTGCGGCAGAGGGAATAAGAAATAGTACATAGAAAGGAAATAGCATGGCTGTAAAATATACACCAGACCAGGCCAGGGCTATTGAAAGTCGGGGGCAGGACCTTTTGGTTTCAGCCTCTGCCGGCTCAGGCAAAACCAGTGTTTTGGTTGAAAGGGTCATCCGGGAAATCATGGACGACCACTTGGAGGTTAACCAGCTCCTGGTCATCACCTTCACCCGGGCGGCGGCCAGTGAAATGAAGCAGCGGATCAAGCAGCGCCTGCAGGACCGCCTGCAAGAAGAAACAGACGCCAGCCAGGCCGACTTTTTGCGCCGGCAGCTGGCTGAAATCGATACCGCGATTATTTCCACGATCGACTCTTTCTGTTTGGACGTCATCCGCCGCTTTTACTTCGCGATCGACATCGACCCGGACTTCAGCATTTTGACTGACGCCACCCAGATTGAGCTTTTAAAGGAAAGAGCCTTGAGGGATGTCGAAAACGGCTACCTGCAAAATGAGGACCAAGCGAAAAAAGACCGTTTCCTGGCCCTCTATGATGCCTTTGCCGGCGACAGCAATGCCAATTCAGCCAGAGACTTGCTTTTTGATTTATACCAGTTTGCCATGGCCCGGCCCAACTACCGGGCTTGGCTGCAAAAGCTGGCTGCCCCTTACCAGCTGGAGACCAGCGACGTCGTTGACAGCGCCCTCTGGCAGGAGAAAATCAAGCCTTACCTGGAGGAAGAATTTTCCAACCTGGCGGACAAGCTGACGGCTTTGATGGCCGAAGCAGACTTTGACCATGAAAAGTTTGCCAAGTACCAGCCAGCTTTTACGGCTTTTGCCACCAGTCTGGCCAGCTACCGGGAGAGCCTGGCCACAGATGATCCCTTTGACCGGCAAAGAGAGCTGCTGGCGGCCTGCCAGTTTGACGGGACCCTGCGGACTAACAAGGAGATCGCCGACTTTGTCGAGGAGGCAAAGGAGGTTAAAGAAGCTGGCAAGCAGCTGGTCTTCAATGTCTATACCAGTTTTTACGCAAGCAGCAATGCTGACCAGCAGGCCCTCTTAGCCAAGGGGGCAGAAATCGCCTCCGCGGCAGCGGAAGTTGAACTGGCCTTTATTGACCGCTTTAACGAATTGAAGCGGGCTGACCGGGTCCTGGACTTCAGCGACATGGAGCAGTTGGCCTATGAAATTCTGACCCAGGACAGTTCAAACTCTGACCTGGCCCGGGCCTACTACCAAAGCCGCTTCAAGGAAATCATGGTCGATGAATACCAGGACACCAACGCCCTGCAAGACGGCTTGATCCAGCGGCTGAAAAAAGCGGGGAAGAACAACCTCTTCATGGTCGGGGACGTCAAGCAGTCAATCTACGGCTTCCGCCAGGCGGAACCCAGCCTGTTTATCGCCAAATATGATGAATATGGCCAGGAAAATTCGGCTGGCAAGCAGCGGATTATTTTTGCCGAAAACTTCCGCTCCAGCCAGCCGGTCACCCAAGCTGTTAACTTGATCTTTGACACCCTCTTAACCAAGGACTTCGGGGGGATTGACTACCAAAAAGAAGGGCAGCTGAAATTCGCGGCTGGCTATGACCCAGAGGCGGCCCTGCCGACTGAAACAGAAGTCCTCTACCAGGAAGATTCATCTGCAACAGATGATGACGGGGAATTGAACCAGGGCGATTTAGCCATGGTCATCAGCCGGATTCAGAAGCTGATCGCTGACCAGACGCCAATTTTTGACCCGAAGACCGGGCAGACCCGGCCGGTCAGCTATGGGGACATCGCCATCTTAACCCGGTCCAAGACCAGCAACCTGGACATCAAGCAGGAATTTGACCGCTACGGGGTTCCGCTCTTTGTCATGGATGTCCAGAACTACTTCCAGACCTTTGAATTGACGGTCATCATGTCCTACTTGAAGATCATCGACAACCCGGACCAGGATATTCCCCTGGTGGCGGTTTTGCGGTCTCCGATTTTTAACTTCTCCAGTTCAGATCTGGCAGAAATCCGCCTGGTCAACAAGAGCGTCAGCTTCTACGCGGCTTTAAGAACTTATGCTAAAAAAGATACAGATCTGGCTGCCCGCTGCCGGGACTTTTTGGCCCAATTGCAGGACCTTCGCGACTTTTCCTTGAGCCACCGGATTTCAGAACTGCTCTGGACCATTTACGAGCGGACCAGCTTTTTGGAAATCGTGACGGCCATGACCAACGGCCAGCAGCGCCGGCTCAACTTGACTGCCTTGTACGAAAGAGCTAGCGCCTACGAAAGTTCGGGCTTCAAGGACCTTTACCAGTTCATCAACTTTATTGCCAGAATGCGGAAGAACCAGAAGGATCTGGCCCAGCCGATCCTGAGCGAAAATGCTGGCAACTCAGTCAAGCTGATGACCATCCATGCCTCAAAGGGGCTGGAATTCCCGGTCGTCTTTGTCTTGGGCCTGGAGCACCGCTACAATTACCAGCAAGACATTACCGGCAGCTATGTCTTAGATGCCAGCGGCCTGGGCCTGTCATTTGCCTATCCCTTTGATGAAGCGGAATACCGGGCAGATACTTTGGCTAATGCCTGGCTGAAGATTGCCAAAAAGCAGAAGTTGCTGGAAGAAGAAGCCCGCCTGCTTTACGTAGCTTTGACCCGGGCCAAGCAGAAGCTGATTTTGGTGGCAAATATCAAGCTGCCAGCCAGAACCGACCTGGCGGGCTTGGAAGAGAAGTGGGCTAAGGAAATTTCTGCTGGCCGCTTGACCCTTTTGGATAAGATGAAGGTAGCCAAGCCCCTGGACTTTTTGGCCCCGGCTTTAGCCCGCGCCAAGCAGGTGAAGCGGCTGGGTGAAAAAGCCGTTAGCGACCTGGCGACAGGTCAAGAAGGCAGTCTGGTCTTTGTCCACTTTGACCCCAAGAAAGACCAGGCCCAATTGCCGGATAGTGAGGCCGTGGCGGCCAGCGGGGCAGACTTGACGGAAGATGAAGCAGCCGTCTTTAAGCAGGCAGAAAAGCTCTATACCTTCAGCCAGGGCGGCTATCCTTACTTGGATGCCAGCCGGACCACGGCCTACCAGGCGGTGTCTGAAATCAAGAAGGTTTTTGGCGACCCGATCGAAGACGAACTGGCTGACTCCCACATTTCGGAACTGCAGTCAGCCAACCGCTACCTGCAGCCGATCGATACTGAACCTGACTTCCTCTTCCAAAATACGGTCAGCTCAGCTGAACTGGGGACAGCCAGCCACCTGGTCTTGCAGTATTATGACTATGCCAAAGGCGACAAGGATGCCATTGACAGCTGCATTGCCGGCCTGGTGGAAAAGGGCCGGCTGAGCCAGACCTTGGCCAGCATGCTGGACCGGGAAGCCTTGTCCTGGTTTGTCAAGAGCGACTTTGCCAAAGACTTTTACCAGCAGCCTGACCGCCTCCACCGGGAGGAAAATTTTGCCACCATCCTGTCGCCGAAGACTTTATTTAAGGATTTTAGCGATTTTCCAGGAAAAATTTTGGTTCACGGGACAATCGATGGCTATTATGAAGCGGAGAATGGTATCATTTTATTTGACTACAAGACTGACCACGTGAACCCGCGTAAGCAAGAGGAAGCAATTCAGAAGCTGAAAGAGAAGTACCAGGGCCAGTTGCGCCTTTATGAGCGGGCCTTGAATGAATCTGGCCGGCTGCCTGTTTTGAAAAAGTACCTGGTGCTTTTGAGCTGCCGGGAAATTGTTGAAGTTGATTAGAAGTTTTTAGGAGTGAAAGGAGCGGAAAATGGCGGATTTTTTTGCCGGCGAAAGCTTCGCGGTCGTTGACTTGGAAACGACCGGGACGCGCAAGGAAGAGGGGGACCGGATCATCCAGTTTGGCTGCGCCATAGTCAAAGATGGTGAAGTGGTTAAAACTTATTCCTTCATGATGAACCCCCACCGGAAAATTCCCCTGTCCGTGACCAATTTGACCGGGATCGACCAGAAGATGGTGGCCGGCCAGGCTGATTTCAAGCACTATGCCCCGAAGATCCGCGAGATCCTGCAAGATACGGTTTTCGTGGCCCATAACGTCAATTTCGACTTTCCTTTCTTGAACTACGAATTGACCAATGCCGGCTTTGAGGCCTTGACCTGCAAGGCGGTTGACACGGTTGAACTGGCCAAGATCGCCTTTCCGACCCTGCCTTCTTACAAGTTGCGGGACTTGACGGCCAGTCTGGAGATCAAGCACGCCAACCCCCACAAGGCGGATTCTGACGCCTATGGGACAGCCGTCTTGCTCTTGAAGATCATCGACAAGCTGGCTTCTTTGCCCCAGGCAACTTTGAATGTTCTGGGCTCTTTGGCCAGTGGCCTTATCCGGGACACGGGGGACGTGATCAAGGTGATTGCTGACCAGTCCCGGCAAAGCAGGCGCAAACTGCCCAAAGACAAGATGCAGGTCCGCAACCTGGTCTTAAAGAGGCAGGAGATTCCGGCGGTTGAACATGGGGAAAATGGGCATTTTCCAGTTAAAGACACGGACAAACGCAAGCTTTTTAAAGGCAAGATCAATTACCGGCAAGCCCAAGTGGACTTAATCGACCGCTTGCACGACTTTGTAGAAGATGCCGGGCAAAGGGTCATACTGGCTGAAGCGCCAAACGGGACAGGGAAGACTTTTGCCTACCTTTTCGCCTACGCATACCAGCTCTATTCCGGCAAAAAATTAGTAATTGCTACACCGACCAAGGTCCTCCAGCAGCAGCTCCTAGACCAGGAAATTCCCCAGCTCCTGCGGGTTACGGGTCTTGGCTTAAACGCGGAAATGGTCAAGTCCAGCAGCCACTACCTGGATTTAGACGGTTTTGCCCAGACTCTCTACCAGAATTCGCCCAACAAGGCGACCTTGCTCTTGCAGATGCAGATCCTGGTCTGGCTGACAGAAACGACGACTGGGGACATGGATGAATTGCAGCTGACCAGCCAGCAGCTGCCGATTTTTAACCAGCTCAAGCACCCGGGGGATGCCCGGGTGGCCAGCCAGTTTGCCAGCGTTGACTTCTGGAACCTGGCCCGCCGCCGGCAGGAGCAGGCCAACATTTTGGTGACTAACCACGCCTACCTGGTCAACCACTACATGGACTCCATCTGGGGGCAGAATCCTTACCTGGTAATTGACGAAGCCCACCGCTTCAGCGAAAACCTGCAGACGGCCCGGATGGACTCCCTGCACCTGGAAGCAATTTGGGGCAGCATCAGCCACCTGCGCAATTTGCTCTACTTTACGGACAATAACCTGCTCAGACAAAGCGAGGAAAATGTCCAGCTGCAGTTCATGCTGGACCTCTTGGACCAGGAAAGCCTGGACTTGATTCACAGCTTGAACCGGATGCAAAAGTACCTCTACCAGCACAAGGGGCAGGCGATCAGCAAGGTTTTTTTGCCCAAGAAGAGCCTGCAGCTGACCATCCAGGGCCAGGATCTCTTCCCGGAAAACTCTCAGTTCCGGCCACTTCTTAGACAGTTCCAGCAGCAATTGGAGCAGGTCCGGATCCATACCAACCAGATTCGCTACTTGCTGGAGCAGGAAAAGGACCGCTTTTTAACTGATGAGGAATCTTTGCTGGAAGAATTGAATGACCAGGTCGACCTGCTGGAATTCTACACGGGAAAGAGCTACCAGCTGGCTGATCTCTTGAACCAGCCGCTCTTGGATCATTTGGGCTTCGTGGTCAACGTGACCAACCCCGAAGATGCTCTCAGCAGCAACCTCCACTGGCTCAGCCTGGACAGTTCTGAAGAATTGCATAAAATTTACGACCGCTTTGACCATATCAGCATGATCAGTGCGACAATAACTAATGACGGCAATTTTGCCTTTGCCAAGCAGCTCCTGGCCCTGCCAAATTTGGGTGTCTCCTGCTACAAGGGCAAGGCCAGCTTCCCCATGGCTGACCATCTGGAGATTCTGGCCATGGACGAGGGGCAGCCGGAACCAGATAGCCCGCGTTTTTTGGAAGAATTGAAAAATATCCTGACCAAGGACTTAAGCGGGCAAAAGCACGTTTTGTGCCTGTTTACCAATCTGGACTTGATCAAGCAGCTCTACTTTGAACTGCTGAATGATCCCCGGGTTAAGGACTATGAGCTCCTGGCCCAGGGCTTGACGGGGTCAAATGAGCGGATCACCCGCCGCTTTGTCATCGCTGAACGGTCAATCTTGCTGGGGGCGGATAGCTTCTGGGAAGGGGTGGACTTCCACAATTGCGGGATTGAACTGGTTATCGCGACCCGCCTGCCATTTGAGTCCCCGGACCTGCCGGAGGTTAGCCTCAGGCAGCACTACCTGGCCCAAAGAGGCTGGGATGTCTTTCAAGAGGACTCTTTGCCCCGGGCGGTTCTCCGCCTGCGGCAGGGATGCGGCCGCTTGATCCGGGGCGAGGATGATCATGGGCAGTTTTTGATCTTGGATCCCCGGATCTGGACCAAGAGCTATGGCCCGGCCTTTAGGTCCAGCCTGCCGGCTCCGGTGCAAAAGGTTAAAGCGAGTGAGTTAAAAAAGAAGTTGAAGTTCGAGAGGAAAAATGCTTAACGAAAGAGTCAAAAATGTCTTGCAGTATCTGGCCTGGCTGGTCTTCTTCCTGTTTTTGCTTTACGCGGGAACAGTGGCGGTTGTTGCTAAGGCAGCCAAGCCGTACAGTCAGCAGAAAGAGAAAGTCGCCAAGCTGGTCAAGCAGACTTCCATGAAGCAAATTGACAAGTACTACCATTTGAGCCGGGGCGTCAAGTCATATTCAGCCAGCGGGAAAACCAGTAAGGGTAAGGCGGCTTACTTCATCTACCTGCCGGATAAACATAAGGCCTACTATTATTCAGCTAGTGACGGCGTCAGCGAAAGCACGGTCAAATCCAGCTTTCAGAAGTCTTACCCAAAAAAGGCCATCAAGGAAGTCAACCTGGGCTGGTATCAAAAGCAGGCCGTCTGGGAAGTCACGGCAGTCAACGCAGACGGCAGCTACTGCTATGCCATCTACAAGTTCAAGGATGGCCAGCTCCTGTCTCTGGTCGATAAGTTATAGAAGATTAGGCAAAAATCTGCTATCATGGATAGAGTTATAAAAATAAGGTGGAATTAAAAGAATGACAGAATTGATTTCAATTAGAGAATCAGCCAAGCACGTTGACGAAGAAGTCAGAATGCACGTCTGGCTGACCGACAAGCGGTCCAGCGGAAAGATCGTCTTCCTGCAATTAAGAGACGGCACGGCCTTCTTCCAAGGCGTTGTCCGCAAGAACGATGTCAGTGAGGAAG
>PPYF01195423.1_pt1 | contig 49254 bp, 64 predicted proteins | sample 1559871 | NCBI WGS metagenome assembly PPYF01 (sample SAMN08240021, study PRJNA423297) | Human gut metagenome, whole genome shotgun sequencing project.
TTCAGGGACTTTTGCAAATTTAATCACTTGAAAATTAAATGTTTAACAGCATAAATTTAAATTTTGTCATCTACTAAACCTAAAACATTAAAATGATTTATATCCACCAATACATCAGAATCAATAAATACTAAAATGTTATTCTTTGCTATTTTGGCCCCATAATTCCTAGCTTTTGCGGGACCAGCATGTTCTTTCAATTCTATATAAGCATATTTGAAACTCAGGACAATGTCTTTAATTTTTGTATTATTAGGAGAGCAATCATCGACCGTAATAACTTCAGTAAGATATTTTGTGTTAGAAATAGCTTTTTTAATAGCATGTAAGCATTTTTTTAAAAGGTCTCCATTTTTATAAACGGGGATTATGACAGTAAATGAAATGTTTTTATTAATCTTTTTATAAGTTGAATGTTGATTGTGCATTTAAATAAAATGTTTTGTTGATAATTTCATTTGAAATTTCATTATGTTGTAAAATGCCGGCTATCTGAGATAAACCTGATGGAATACCGTATCCAAAACCTATGGCTGAGTTGAAAATTATTTTATTAAAATCATATTTTATCGATTTTAAAAATGACATTATTTGTTCCGGATAATTTTTTTTGTAAACAACAAAAGGAGCATCATTACACAGGCTAATAGGAATACCAATAGCTTTAAATTTAAATTTGTCAGTACATTCCACCTCGTCTATATATATTCCATCCATAACAATATTGTGAAATGATATTTTATGATTAGAACGATTCTTTTCTAATAATGAAAAAGTGCTTTTAAATACGTGATCTCTATTTATATGAGGGATATTTACTATGATAGGGTAGTTGTTTTTACTATAATATTCCAACTGTTTCACAAATAAATCATCGCCTCTTTTATTATATATATCTAATTCTACCTCTCCATAGCAACACATCTTATCATGAGAATATAGTTGAGGGTTGGATATATACGCCAATGTCTCTTGGTAGACTTCGTTACTAATGAAATCACATGGCATGAGCCCAACACCGAAAAAATATTTTACACCAAAAGCATTTGCCCTTAAACTCTCATTCTTTACTTGTTTATTAAGTAATTCAAGATACTTTGCTACACTGTCAATTTTCTGACAAAATCTGTGAGATGGTTCTATTATTGTTTTTATTCCAAATATCGCCAAAGACTCATAATCATTTGCAGAACGGCTACTAGCATGATAATGTGTGTCTATTATATTAAATTTCATTATATTTCTTGGAATTTGTCGTTTAACAAAGAAAACTTATCGTCATATAAAGTACTAGCCTTTTCCAAATCAATTTTAGCTATATGATTTGCAACTTCAAATCCAACCCTCAATGTGTTGTCCATTGTGGTATAGTTAAATGCTCCTTGCCGTCCAAAAGTAAGTATATTATTAAGAGACTTTAAACTCTCATCCATTTCAGACAAAATGGACTTATAATTTGTTGTATATACAGGATATGCATGTTTAAATTCTTTAAAAAAATGACCTTCAATATTTTCTTTTTTCAACAAATCTAATTCTTCTAGATTCCGAATAGCTTCATCATATATCATATCATAATCAATGATTGAATTATGATTTACTGATATTTCTAAACATAATGATGTTTTATTTTCCGGAGACATATAAGGACTCCAATTTGTAAAATTTACAATCCTGAATATTATGTATTTTTGTTCTGGTATATACAACCATGTATCTGAAAAAGATAAAATTTTGTTAACCATCAAGTACAAACATATTATTCCTTGATACCTTATTTGATCTTCAACCTTTTTTTCTAATTTGATAAAATTTCCAGAGCGAAGATATTTTATAAAGGATATAATTGGGATTGTTGATAATAAGTAATCACATTCTAATTTAAAAGATTCATAATGAGAACTTTTGCATGAAATGTGTGTTGCATAACCTCTTGTATCTTTAAGAACTTCTTTAATCTCTGTTTCAAGATAAAATTTCCCCCCTAAGGATAAAATAGCTTTTTTAAAACCTTCCGCAACATCTCCTATACCATGTTTAGGATAATACAATTCTGTAATGTATGTCCTAGGTGTCTCTCCTTTTGAAAATCCCAATAGTTTGTTTACAACTTCTTTAAGATGAGTGAATGATATGCGTCTTTCTGCCAACTCTTTATGTAAATTTTGGGGATCTTCTTTCCAAACTTTCTCAGTGTATTCTTTGAAATAGATTGTATACAATGTTTTTCCAAACCTACTAACAACCCAACTCTCAAAGTTTTCCTTATTATTTTTCTCTTTATTAAAGATACTTTTAAACTGAATAATAATAAAATCTCTTCCTATAGATAATACAGTTTTAAGACTTTGATTAAATATTACATTCATCAATTTTAAAGGGTATTCAAAAAAATGTCCTTTTAAATATATTCTACTTATTCTTTTCCTCTCAATGAATGCATCTTTACCAAGAAGATCATTCAGAAAATTGAATATTTGTTCAGATTTAGTATATAATCTATGTCCGCCGACATCAAAATAAAATCCTTTATTCTGAAATGTAGTACATAAACCACCAACATAACTCTCTTTATCAATAATTGATACGTCATATCCTTTTTTTAGTAGATCTAGTGCGGCTGCTAATCCTGCGAATCCAGCTCCTAATATAACTATTTTCTTTTTCATAATATTAGTCTATTTAATTATTAACTTTTATCGGTATAGCTATTTAAAGTTTTAAGTACATACTCTTTTTCTATTTTAACCATATAATCACCTTCGGGATTATATATTCTATTCAATTCTTCTAAAATCACAAATCGAACACCTTCAGAATTTTTTTTATTATCATATTCCATTGTATCAATCAATTCTTTTGTAGATATTGAACTTGGAAGATTTAGATCAAAACCTAATATTTTATTTAAATAATAGTGGTGGAGATCAAGTGTTTCGGAGCTCATAATTCCAATATTGTAACTCAAATGAGCCGCAATTGTCATACCAATAGCTACAGCTTCCCCATGTGATAGATTCCCTTTACAAAGCTTTTCAATTGAATGACCAAACGTATGTCCGTATTCTAAAATCATAGCATAGCCTTTTTCGGTGGGGTCGATTTGGAGAATTTCAATTTTGGATTGAATGGATTGATATATAATGTTGTACAATGCAATTGGTGATTTTAAATCTGTTTGCATATACTCCTCTACATGCTTTAAAACAGCCTTATTATGTATTAATCCATTTTTTACAGTTTCGACAAGTCCTGATTTTATTCTTGTATTGTCTTCCGATAAAATATATTTAATATCACTCCATATAAAGATAGGTGCATAATAGCATCCAAATAGGTTTTTGCTATTTCGCCCATTAACAGCTTGTTTATTACTTAGTGTACTGTCAGTCTGCCCCATAAAAGTCGTTGGTATCTCAATGTACCTTACTCCTCTATAGATTAAAGAAGCAGCCAAACCGACAATATTTCCAATAACACCTCCACCAAATGCAACAATTATTGAACTTTTAGTTATTCCTTTAGAAATTAAAGTTTCACATAATTCATTTAATGTCAGCATTGTTTTATTATATTCCTTCCCGTCAATTTTGATAAGTGAGAATTTTATGTTGTTCAGTGTTGCAACAAATTCCTTTCCATATATATCATACACATTTTTGTCTATGACAATATATAGTACATCAAACTTATATTCTCTAATCTTATTAATAAATTCATTTTCAATATTTATTCCAAGGTAGTAAGGGGACTCTATTTCTAAGAATGTACTAGTTTTTATAAAATGATTTTCCATGATTTATAGTTGTTTAAAGTTTTAAAATATGTTTATATCCAGATAGATCCAATAATCCATTTCCACTGAAGCAGAGTACTATATTTTTCTTTTCTTTTTTCTTTTTACATTCAAGTGCTATGTCTATGGCCGCTTTTATTGCATGATTTGTTTCTGGAGCTGGTATAAAATGTTCGCATTTGATAAATATTTTTCCTGCTTCAAATATTTCTTCCTGTGAGTAAGCCTTTATATTTAAAATTCCTTCGTTTTTTAAACTGGCTATAATAGGTGAACCATTATGCTGTCGTAATCCACCAACATGTATAGGTGGTGGTATAAAATCAATTCCCAATGTATAAGATTTTGTTTTTGGGGTTAGACCAAAGGGATCTGAATGATCGTATTTGTATATGCCTTTGCTTAATCTAGGGATACTTGATGATTCAACCCCAATCAACTCAGGCATATCTTTTCTATTTGCAGTAATAAAAGGAAACATAAATCCACCAAGATTGCTGCCCCCACCCACGCAAGCAACCAAGATATCTGCATTTACGCCTAATTGAGATAACTGGGCTTTTGTTTCTAAGCCAATAATTGATTGGTGCACTAATATATGTGTCAAATTACTTCCTGAAACATATTTATAATTAGGATGCTCGCTAGCAAAGGATATAGCTTCACCTATGCTTATGCCAATCGAGCCATTGCAATTAGGTATTTCTTCCAGTAATTGTCTGCCAACTAGTGTTTCACGACTAGGGGAAGGAACAACGTCTGCACCTAATAATTTTGCAAACGAAACTCTATATGGTTTTTGAATGCTAGAGATTTTAACCCAGAAGATCTTGCTTTTGATATTCATAAGAGAACATGCATATGCCAAACTTACTCCCCATTGTCCAGCACCTGTTTCCGAAACTAAACCTTCAACATTTTCTTTCATCCCATAATACGCTTGTGGAATAGCTGTGTTAATCTTAAAACTTCCAGTTGGAAGAACATCTTCACGCTTAACATAAATATGTGCTGGAGTATCAAGATAACGTTCAAGATTAAGTGCTCTATATAGCGGAGTGGGTCTACCGATATTAGAATACAATTCTTGAATCTTATCAGGAATTGGGATATAAGGGTCATTAGAAGAATCTTGGACTAATAATTGCTTTAGTCTAATTCTTTTCATTAATTCAACACGAGAACCTTTTTCGTCAACTACATCTTGTAATGGTGGTAATGGTTCTTTTAAAACGGGTATTAAATTAAACCATTTCTTTGGAATGGATACATTATGTTTTACAATCATAAGGTTAATAATTTGTTATTAATATTGAGTATGTAGCCTTAGAATAAATGATTCATGTTGCAAATATGACATCTTGGATTAATTATAAATGTGAAATTATTATATAATATTTATTTTTTTACTATGTTAATCATGCTTGCTGTTACATCAATGCAAGCTATTAAATTAGTGCCAGCTAATTGTATACCAAATTTTTGTTTACCCTTACAAGAAACTAACACTCCTTCATATCCTGTCAAATCGCCCTTAATAATTACTACTTTTTCGCCAATTTGGGGATTAATTTCAACTGTTATTTCTTCTTGACTGTTCACCATACACTTCAATGCTTCAATATCTTGTTCTGAAATACTGGATGGTTTACCATTTGTAGATAAATAGTAACAAATTTTAGGTAGCATTGTAATCTTATACAGATAACAGCTTTTAGTATTTACAAAAATATAATTAGGAAATAATGGCTCTTGAATGAACTTCCTTTGTCTATTTTTCCATATTTTCAAAGTCTTTCTAATTGGTAGAAAAACTGTATAGTTCAAGTCCTTCAATATTTTATATGCTACTTTTTCTGCTCTAGGACATGTATAGAAGATATACCATTTAGGTTCCTCTTTGATAGGTTTGTTTGTGTATGAAATCATAATTTGTAGATTAGGGCACATAAATGTTGGTCACTTAGCAGAATGACTTTAGACCATTACAATATGAAATTGTTTTGCTATTAATATCACAAATATACAAAAATAAACAGTACGTACTGTTTATAAAAGGGTGATTTTTTTTTCGTATTAAGCATAATTAACACGGTTGAGCTGTAACAAAATTAAAAAATATTTAGTGCCTAACGATTCCATTTTAATGCCACATAATGTTATTAATGTGTTAATGTGTTGATATTTAATTGTTTATTACTATTCTTCTTTTTGGATTAATACTAATGTCGGATTAAATGAAATTATCATGAACAAAAATAAAAATCAAAAAGAAATTTTATTAGTAGCAACAATGATGATGGCGGTAAGTTAAAGGTAGGATGTAAGGGATGTGAAAAATTAATAAGGGGAATGGAATATAAAAGGTGTTGGGGGGAGAAGTGGAGGCTTTTAAGCCCCCACAAGTATAGGATTTGTTTTAAAGGTTGAGAGATTGAGAAATACTCCGTGATGCTCTATTCGTCCCTCTCGGAATAATTTCCAAAGTAATGAGGAACCCAGTTGAGCCAATGTGGAGTTGATAAGCAAATCTTGTTTTTTCAGCGCATCTGCAAGCGAACAACTCGGGCCGCTATCTTCCTCGTTGATTTGTGTGAGGTCGAACAAATCACAAATGGTGGGTAATGTAGCTTGGGTGGAGAACTCCGTTTTGGTGGGTTGCTTGACTTTGCCGATTGTACCTAAAATGACTTGTCCTGTGTTTTGTGTGTTGCCGAAATCCAACCAATAAAGCGGTGTTTCGTAAATATCGGCTATGCCTTTTGCGGCTTTAAGATGCTTGTGGACGGCTATCCTGCTTTTTACATTGTCCACACAGGTTATGGTTATATTGGCAGTCTTGCTTCTGCCCGAATACATTTCGGAGACTGCCTCCCAATCCAAACCGAAAAAACGGTTTGTACGTGTGGTGAGGCAAACGGATTTGTTCAGCCCAATATCGGCAGGGCTGAATAATTGCCTGCCGATGTTACTCTCCGATACTTCGTCAGCGTCGAATGTGGTTACGAAAAGTCCCGGATGTCCTAACTTAAAGAGGGCGGAATCAATGCGTGCAAGCGTTTCCAAGACTTGTGAACCTGTGCCGCCTGCCCCGATAAGGTTTACACTGATACGATGTTGAGGGGATAACAAGTAGCTATTTGTATAATGTACTTTTTTCATTTAATGAGGCTTTTAAGGGTTATTGAAACGGGTATTAATTCTTCATTAGGAAATGGCTCTCCTGTTTCTGTTAGTTTTTTTGATAATAGGGAAAGATTTGACTTGATTGGGTTGGTGCTTAAAATGTGGGTAAATTCGGATTGCCAAAACATCTTCTCCCAATAATTGATGATATTCTGATAAGTCAGCTCACCTATATCGGGTAGCTTTGAATTGCCGAGACAAACGTATATTTCGGAAACATTGAAGTAGGGGGCACGATAAAGTTGGCTTTCGGGGTTATCGCCAATGAATGCATAGAGTGACAGTGTGTTACGTGATACGATGTATAATAGGGAAGGGGTGTAGAACTCTCCGTTGGGGATATTCAAGTCCTTATGAAAATAGTGCATCTTCTTTTGCGGTTTTTCAAACCATACGTATTTTTCATATCCTTTTCTGCTGTCGGCATATAGCATATTGGATGGGATTACCCCATGTAACTCTTTACGGGAATTGCTGAATGTTAATTCTGCAATGTCTTTGATACACTCTTCGGTAAGCGGAATACCGGTACCCATTTTTCCGTTGATTATATTTCTGCGTTCCAAATATAGGTTGTTCTCTTTTTCATCTCCATATAGGATAATAGCCATTTGGGGAATGAGGTCGGTAGTAAACAGTTTTGTTAGATTATTCATTTGTAGTTAAATATTTAAAGTAATCGTTGTTGATATATTTTAACCACTTGAACGGGAAATTGCAAGCGGGTAACTTTTTGCTTTTATGGGGTGACAGTATAAAGTGTGACTTGGGTTCTGATAAGAATGAATTTTCGCACGTGCAACTTAGCGATTCGAAATGATATTCGGCAATGGGATCTTTTTTTGCTGTGTCCCATGAAAAACATACCAAGTTGTTCCAAGTCATTTCAACTTCTTCATAGTCGGCACTACTTTCATCATTCAATGAATCGTATGTATCATTATAAACGTATCTTGTAAGATTGTCTCGTGACATTAATTTGATGCCTTTAATCATGCAATTAACTTGCTGCGCTTCGGTCGTGTTTTTTACCTTTATTTTTGTGAGGTCATCGAGCAGTTTTTTAGGGCAAACATTATGGTAAAGAGAGATTTGATTGAATAGCTTATTTGCTTTTCCTGTTTTGTTTTCATAAGACTTCATAAATTGGATAAACTTATCTTCGATTTCATCGTGTTCGTCTGTCATCCGGCTTTCAATATCTTCAATGATACAATAATAGTCCCAAGTGTCTTTAATAGTGGACAAATCGTTATGCTGCATGATAAAGGCTATGAAGCGGAAAAACAGCTTGCGGATAGTAGGACGCATGGTTTCGGCTATGGAAACAGGGATGTGAGCTATTGTTCCCCAATAGCATTTGGGATTTTCCTGATAGACAATAAAAACGAATTCGTTTTTGCTAAAATCGATATTCAATCTTTGGTTTTCGGGCAGCAGTTGCTTAACTAAACGGATAAGGTTGCTGATGTCACGTGCAAACATTCCGCAAGGTGTGTATTCCATTTTTATGCCATAACACGCCAGATAACCTGCTGCCGCTTTGATTAAATTTTCGATGTTTTGGGCAGGATTGGATATAATCGCAAAGTTGCTTTCGGGGATAATATCGGACAGCAGGATGCTTGAAAATTCTTCTTTTAAGAATGAATTATCTGTTGTGATTTGGGAAGCACCCGTGCTTCTCGCACGGATGTTCCTGTATGTAGGTTTTGTTTCTCTTGCTCTTTTAAGAGTATTCGCCCTAAGCGTTGGTGAAATTGATTCTTGCATATTTTGTTATTCATAAATAGTTAGCCTTTGGTTCCGATAGTTGTTTGAAAGGTAAATACCATTTTACCCTCTTCCGAGATTTCACTTTTTATGCTACTGGTTGTCAGTTCGGGATAATGGTTTGAGTAGAAAAGAAGTACTTCGTCAGCACTCAATGCGGGATTCGGGTCACTCAAAATTGTGTCTTTGTACTTAAAAACACGTTCTAAATTTGTACATTCTAAAGCCATAAGTGTATATTAATCTACGAACAGTGTACCACTGTTCAATTCAACATCTATTTTACTTTTCATGATTTCGCACTGCTTTTTGTCAGCACAAGGCATATCGCTCGCCTGTTTCAACAGCAAAGCGGCTTCGGAGATTCTTTTTTCATTAAACAAGGTTTCCACCTTTTTCATTTTTTCAGTAAAAGCCTTTTTCTTTGCATCTTCCTGCTTCTTGGCTTCTGTAGCTGCCTTGGATTTGGCTATGGTTTCTTCCATTGATTTTTCATATACTGCCATGTTGGTAAGCATACCTATCGTTTTTTCGAGCGGTGACCGGACTTGACTGATGAAATGTTGGTCGATTTCTTCGGGAGTACCTCGTAGAACCATAGGTGAAAGATGATTTTTGGCTTCGTCTTTCAGACCAACTTTCTTGGGTAATACCGATACGGAAATTATACCGTCTTTTTTTGTCACAACGAGTGTCAGCATATCGCTGTCGGACATTAAATCTGCAATTTCTATAAACATAATGTTGTAATTAAATTATTTTTTTTCCCTTTCGTCAGAATTTTACTTCGGAAAGATGTTAATTTTTTATCTGCTGTTTATGAAGTAGCTTGTTACAGGAAAGTTTATCGCGGAAAATACGCTTTCGCAGAAAGGAAGATTTTCGGTGATACACGGAGTGCCTGAACTTTCAGGAAACAAATGGAGCTACTTTTATCTTTGCGGATAAATAATGACACTCTTTCGGAAGTGGGGTTCCGTAAGGAATGAGGTAGAAGGGGAGAGGAAAGGAAGGGAAAAGAAAGGGAATGGGAAGATAGAAAGCAGGGAAGGTAGAAAAGGTAAGGGAGGGGGAGGTAGAAAAGGGGGCACGATATGCTGAAATGAGTCGGGAGTTGACGGGAGAGACAGAATGGGGAATGGATGTTTGTGCCGGAGGGGCTGAATAAGGTCTTCAAGGAAGACTGTATTGGGCCCCTAAAACTCCGGCACGATGAGAAACATTAATTCCTGATTCGATAACGAAGGGAGAGTAACGGGCTTTAGCATATCGGGAGTTTATAAAAGGAGGGGGAGAGGAGACCGGGTATTTTTCCGGTTTTTGCCTCCGGATAGTATGATATTAAGTATTTTCTTGTAATTTTGTTCACTAATGTGTTTTAACAGGCTAATTTTATGGAACATATATTTAATGATAGGCAACTGAAGAAGGCGGAATTTATAATGGATAATCCTTGTGCACGCTTGTCGGGACTGTTATCTAACGAGATTCAGGATCTGGGCGTGGCATGGTGTTATTATTCGGGTAAGATCGAGGGGAATACTTATACTTACGTGGAAACGGCATCTCTGCTGAAGGATGGGGTTACCTCGGAAAAGCGATATGAGGATGCGAAAATGCTGAAGAATTTATATAATACTTTCATATCCGAAGTGGAGTACATAAATAAACTGAAGAATAAGGAAGTTATAGATGAACGGACATTGTTCCGGTTGCATTCTTCTATTTCGTCACAACTGGTTTCGAATGAGGAATCCGGTAACCTGAGAAACCGTGCGGTTAGAATATCCGGAACTACGTATATCCCGCCGAAAGACCTGACGGAGATCAGGCAGGAGCTGAACAGGATACTGAATGAACAGGATTCTTATGAAAATCCTCTGGAGAAGGCCGTTTTCCTGCACTGTAACCTTGCAAGGTTGCAGCCTTTTATCGATGGCAATAAACGGACCGCAAGGATGATTGAGAGCGTGGCTATGATGAATGCGGACCTGATTCCCGTAAATTCGGCCAAGGATTCGGATATCTTGCATTACCGTAAGGCGTTGGTACACTATTATGAAACAAAAGATTACTCGCAATATATCGAGTACTTCCTGGACAGGCAGATAGAGCGGATTAACGAGATTGCTCCTGAGAAGTATATGTACAGGGAGGATGGGAATTACTCGATGGGTAGATGATATAAAAGGAAAACGGGTGAGGGAGGTAAAAAAGGTGTGGGCGATATGCCGGGGATGTAAAAAAATCCCCGTTCGGCTTTATGGGTAGCCGTAACGGGGAGGGGGAAGAAAGTAGGGTTATGCTGCGTCTGCAATGGCAAGAGCTTCTTCTTCCTTCAAAGATTTGTTAATGCTTTCCTGCAATAGCTTACATTCTTCTTTCAGTTGAGCCAACTCTTCGGCTTTGCTCCACACATTAGTCATTATTTTATTCAATGTGGGAAATTCGCTTTCCATTCGGGTTATGTCTCTGCTTTTACGCTCTATCAGATCGTCGATTGCTGAGAGTGTGGTTACCGGGTACTCGGCGGAATTCTTGAAGCTAAGGGGTAAAGCTCCTGATACACCATAACGGTACTTAAGGCCGCTAATGCCCTCGACAAAGAATGTATTGCGCTCAAAGCCGCCCGACCAGCGATACTCGCTCTTGACAAAGAGTTTAAGACCCATGCAGTGACCGATGTGTTTAAGCTCCTCTTTTCGGTAGGTTTTGGAAATCTGATGAAGGGCTTTCCCGACCTCTTCGGCCGATACGAGTTGTTGCCCGATAAGGGTTGTGTTTTTGTCTCCTTGGTAGTTGGCGACATACCGAATATCTTCTCTGACTCTTGCAATAAAGAGTTTGTTCTGTTCAATTTCTTCATTATACTTGGCAATGGTTTTCTCTGCCCGATAGTGCTCTTTGTTGAAATTGCCTTGCTCTTTCTCCAACTGCATGATTTTATTGTCGAGCTTGGTCTTTTTCAGCAGGTCTGTATTGCCTGAAAGGATTGCAACAAATTCAGCAAAATTCATTCCGTTTTGCTCGTCCATGCTGTCCTCGTCCATTCGACGGGTTGCAATAGCATCGCTATTGATTTGATTGATGAACATTTGCTTATTCTTAAGCAGATTGAACTTGTAAGCATCCAACGTTTTTTCTGTGCCATAGATAATAATATCGACTACGTTGTTGCCCCAATGCTTTACGTCATTGCCTTTGCGGACTGCACGGCCATTGCGCTGTTGCATGTCAGAGGGCACCCAAGGTATGTCAAGATGATGCACCGCTACGGCTCTCTGCTGTGCGTTGACACCTGTACCCAACATTTTGGTAGAACCTAGCAGGATGCGGACTGTACCGTTATTCATTTTGTCAAACAGTTGCTTACGGGCGGTTTCTGATTTGAACATCTGAATGAACTGGATTTCATGCTCGGGTATGCCGTAATGATTTACCAACTTGTTTTTGATATCCTGATAAATGTTCCACTGGTTGGGCTTGTAGGTACTAAGATCACTGAATATGAATTGCGTGCCTTTCTGCTCGTTGAAACGGGTGTAATATTCATACGCCTTTGCTGCGCATTGAGAGGCTTTGTTGTTGGGATCATCTTCGAAACGGTCTCCCAATAGGCGAACATCAAGGGACATTTTACGGGCTATGTCCGTAGCAATAAGCATTTTGGATAACTCTAAGTTGTCTGGTGCCGGATAATCCAGTCCCAAATCTTCCCATTTTCCGGTTCGGGCGAATGAAACAAGGCGGTTTATCATTTCCTCTTGTACAAGCGTGGGGGCGCTGCTCTGGAAAATAACATTTTTGTCCGGGATGTCGAGGTTTATCATTTCGGCAGTGCGGTAGTCGGTAATTTCACGCAGGAATGCAGCGAGTTCGGGCACCTTGATATATGTTCTGAAACGCTCCTTACGTTTGATTGTACCCGTTACGGAAAGTTCATAATCACTGGTTTTCTTGGTGAATATAGCAGCCCACGCGTCGAAACAGTTAATGCCTTGCTTTGCAAGTTCATGAGGACGCAAGTATTTGAATAATACATACAATTCAGTTAAGGCATTGACAATGACTGTGCCTGACAAAAAGGTGGCTCCCATGTCCTTTCCTGTGCGTCTTTGAATGTCTCGAATAGCTATCAACAGGTTCATTGCTCTTTGTGAACCCCGAGTGTTGCCAATGCCTGCCACACGTGAGTGTCTTGTCTGAAACATCAAGTTCTTAAAGTAGTGAAATTCATCAACAAAAATGTGATCGATACCCATTGAATGGAAATCAATAGTATTGTCTGTTTTGCTATTGATAGAGTTTTTGAGACGGGCTAAAGTGACTTCTAAATTTTCTTTTCTTTTTTCGAGTCCTTTCTTCATTTTTTTGTTCCGCCACTGCTGGCCTATATTTTCCAGTACTTGGAGAGAACGCTCTACATCTTCCAACTCCTCGGTATAGATAGCAATTTGAGTATCTTCGGACTGTGGAATCATGGCGAACTGTTCGTGCGTCAGGATAATGCAATCCCAGTTGTTATTTTTGATTTTTGAGAATATCTCAAAGCGTCTTTTAGGTTTGAAATCGTCTTTTCCGGGGTACAGGAGTTTGGCATTGGGGTAGGCTTTGCGGAAATCGGCTGCGATTGCGTGAATATTTGCCTTAATACCAATGATAAGGGGCTTTTGTGCCATTTTAAGACGTTTCATTTCATAAGCACCTACGCACATAATCATTGTTTTGCCTGCGCCGACATCGTGCCAGCAGATGCCACCGTTGTTTTGCTTAAGCATCCAAATGGCGTCCTTTTGTGAGGGGTAGAGCTCGCTGTAATTGAAATCGTTGAAAGAGAGGTCGGGGAATGTTTGTGCCGAACCGTTGAAAGAGGAACGGACGTAGCAATTGAAACGTTCGTTATAGAGCCTTACGAGTTCTTCGCGAATGGCAATAGGCTGAATATCCAACCATTGGTTGAATTTTTCTCTGATTTCCTGTATTTTGGTGGATGCTTCCTGAATAGCTTCTTCATCGGGAACTCTGACTTTATCGCCATTTCTGTAAATTTCTTTAGTGAACTCGGGTACGGTATCATGTAGGGCGTGCACAAAGAGCCCTTCGCCGTTTAAATTGCGGATAGAATAGACCCTGTAGGCTATTGAGGAATAGCTCTTAATGGAAACGATATAGGTGTCGTTAACATCGAAATAGTTTACAGTGGTTTCGGTTTCGAAGAGGTTGCTGGCGAACTGTGAATAAATGTCACATGGAATCCAACGCTCACCCAGATTAAACTCCAAATCTTCGTACGGGATGATTTCGGGGGTTATGTTTTCGAGTGCTATAATGGACTGGTTAGTCCACTCTTTGGCGTCGCCTGCCTGTTGCTCCGCAAGAGTTTGCAGGTCTTTAGCTTTGCTGACTACGTTTCCGGCAAGGAAACGGCCTTTTTCTTCCCAACAGTCCGTAATGGCATTGTAGTACATTTCACCTGTAAGATCTTCGATAATTTCGCTCGCTTTTTTATCGGTAGACTGGCACATATACTCTAAATTTATTTGTCCGTAATAGTTGAGACTGCTTGCAAGGGCTTCCAGCGGCTGTAGTTTAACGGTGGAATCCAGTTTTTTGAATGCAGCAACGGGTTCATTCATAATGTCGGCTTTGAGAATGCAGTTGTCATGAAGCATTTCGATGCCGAAAACTTCTGTTCCCAATGCGTCCAACATGATAAACTCTTTGTTGTCATTGCAATGGAACTGTCCCCATTTGGCAACGAACGAATCATAGCAGGCGTTGAGGGTGGAGCGTAACTGGGGAAATTCAGTTTGCTCCTGTGCTTCGGTTTGGGTGAGGGCAAAATAGGCGTCTCTGACTTTGAAATAGTCTGCCGCTCTGTCAATATTGATTTGCTGAAATGTAATGGGTATGAAAAGAGGCTGAACGGCATCTAACAAACTATCCTGCTTGAAATAAAGCGTACCGATTTGCTGGTTGAATGATACCAAAGTACCTTGTTTCATCCATGGTGCTACGGTGTGGGTGTAGATGATGTTTTCCTTTTTAATCTGTTTTACAGGAGCCGGAGGGGTGCCGGGATTGTCGAACAGATCGAACAGGGACAACGGTTTGACGGGTTGCTCTGCGGGATTTTTGCCTATCAGGTTCTTGTTGAAATAGCGGCTGAAATCGGATGCAAGAGTTTGGGAGAAGGATAGTTGCATGTTGGTTTCTGTGTCCTTCCAGTAGTATTTGCGTACATATTTACCGTATTGATTGGTTTTGATACTACTTTCGGTTGCAAGTGCGTATTTGGGCTGCATGAGTAGTTTGTTGGCAAACTCGCATTTGTTACTACTATTAGGAACATTCTCTTTTGCCACGTCAAGAAAGAGTTGTTCGCGTGATGTCAGCATGGGTTTCTCGGTGCGTTTTTGCAATATAAACAGGTCGCTGCCGACTTCGATTCCTGCCGTTTGCATGAATAAATTGTCGGGTAGGCGTAGGGCGGTTATAATGTTGGTATTGTGTACAATAAAGTCGCGCACGAACTTGTTAGAGGGGGAATCGGCAACACCGCGAGAGGTGATAAATGCTAAGATACCGCCCTCTTTAAGCTGGGTGATAGCTTTGAAGAAAAAGTAGTTGTGTATGGTTTTGGTGGCTTGGGTGTAAGGTGCGCCACGTTGCTCGAAATCGGCATCATAAATTTTGAGATTGCCGAAAGGAATGTTGGAAGCGATGATGTCATACGATTTTGTTTCAAGATTCTTTGTATCAAGGGTTTCGAAACCGTCAACAATGACTTGCGTGTCGGGCTCCAGTGCTGTGAGGATAAGCCCTGTAACGTGGTCTTTCTCGAAAGCGACTTTTTCGGTTTCAGATGAAGCGATAGGGAGAAAACCACCTACTCCGGCTGAGGGTTCAAGAAAACTACGAATAGGGAGATTGTTTTCTTGAAATGCTTGCTGAATGTGATAGGAGAGGGTAGCTATGAGGCTTTTAGGTGTGTAGAAAGCTGTTAATGACGAACTCTTGATACTCTTAACTAATTGCTTGTAAAGCTTCTGATCATTGTTAACCCCATCGAGCAACACTTTTTTGAGTTGTTGTAATACTACATTGAATTGCTGGTTTACAGCAGCAGAGGTGCTGTCGTCGCTGTCGAGGGAAAGGATGTCAGGAATACCGCCGAAACCTGTGTAACCCTGCAATACGGCACATTCTTCTACTGTGGCTTTTCTTTGTTCTTTACGAATCTTGAAAGCTGTTTCAATGGCTTTTGTATTAGCTTGTAATGAATTTAAACTGTGATAACCCATAATTTTATATTCAATTTAATTCCCTATCTTTCAGGTTTTACATACCTGTGAGAGAGATATTTTTCTGCTTAAAAAGATGGGTGGGGACAATGCGGCAAAGCTGATGCGGAAAATACGCTTTCGCAGAAAGGAAGATTTTGCGTATCACATGCGAAGCGGCTTTGCAAGCGATTGGAACCACCTTTCTATCTTTGCTGGAAAATAACCGCAAGCAGGGATGGGGAAGTTGACAGCAGGAAGGTAGAAGGGGAAATGGGTAAGGTAAAAAAGGAAATGGGACAGGAATAGAAAAGGAAGAAGGACTGGCGGCATGGAAATAGGGGTAAAAAAAAGAAAGGGTAGCTATTGCGACCCTTTTCCTTGGATTGGTTTTGCATACAGAGCAAATGTTCCGCCGATTGTGGCGTTGTAAAGCAGGATGTATGAATTGTCCTGATGCAGCGTGCGGTCATAAAGTGCAAGCCGGGGCGGGCTTTCTTCCTCGGAATCTCCGTAATCCCATTGCTTTAAATAGTTGAAAATGGCATGGTAATCGCCTATTTGATAGAGGGCGGATATATACGGGTAATCTTCTTCTCCGTCGTTTACGATACGGATAATTGTACACATTTTCATGATTTTATTTTTTAAGTTTGATTGATTACTACTCGGTTGCAGAGGATGGATTAATTCATCTTGCAGGTTTTATTTTTAGTGCTAAGATTCGGCTTCATTCTTTAGGTTGTTCGGTTAGTTCTGCTTCGAATTTAGCAATACTGCTCTCAATGCTTTGCCCGTCCCACCGGCAACCGTATTTGGTATCACTTTCAGTGTAAATATTGAAAATTTCTCCTTTTTTATATGTGCCACGCAGTTTGGCAAATGTGATAAATTTCGCATTTTTGATGATGTAGTGTCGAACACCGTTCTGTGAACCGTTGAATACAGCTTGTATTTTAAATGTTTTTTTACACATCTTTTGTTTCTCCATTTTGATTTGATTCGTGATTTTCTATTTGCCCAACTTCAATACCTATCTGAAATCCGCAGGAAATAGCATCGGCCAGTTGTGCTTCGCTTTCAATAAGTGTCTCGGAGTCGTCATCGTGAAGGGCAAACTGGTTGAATACTTCTTTTTGCCAAATTTCGGTGGCTTTTTTAGAATTTACGGTGAGCCATACAAAACCGTCATTAGTAATTTTCATATTGGTTATTTCATTATTATATTATTTTCGATAAGTTACTGCATCGGGGTTACTCCGTGACGCAGGGCCATTCCAACCAGCAGTAAGGGCAGATTGCCACGCCTTCGTTTTCGAGTACCTCAGTGTCGGTAGTGCCGCACTCGGGACATACGGGATGTAGTGCTTGGTTGGTTTCTTGATTGTCGATGGTTTTGTTGTACGCTACAAGTTTAATTCTGTTCATAAGCTGTTTTTTTTGATTTCCCTTTGATTTATCATCTTCCGGAAATGGTTACTGATTTTTTCGGCTTTCCGGCTTGTGCTCTATTGCGATGCAAGGTTTGGGGGAAAAATACCTTTTCAGGTATGAAAAGGAAGATTTTTGCGGGAAAAGCCGTCGGCGTACCTTGTTGCGGAATGAATAGGAGCACCTGCATCTTTGCGGAAAAAAACTGATAACCATGAGGGGAGAAAGGAATATGGGATGGGGGAGTGGTGGAAATGGCGTAAAAAGGGGGTGTGAAGGGTAGGGGAATATATAAAAGGGATGGGATGGCGAGGAAAGCTGCAAACGTAATGACTCTACATCTGCAACTTTCTTTTAATTGGAATTTATACGGAGAAATCGGCGCTTGTTAAGAAGCTAATTTTTCCTTTGTCAAATTCCATCCAATAAATTTCATCCAGGTTGTAGTTACAATTTTCCTGAAGGTAGTCTTTTACTTCTTCGGTTGTTTCCATTTCTTTGTCAAGGGTAATAATATCTATATCTCCCGTGTTGTATGACATTACTGCGATTCTATTCATCTTACTTTATTATTATGTTACTATATGCCAATCTCCGTTCTCTTAGTAGTAGAAAGAGCGATTTGTTTTTAGTTGTTATTCTTCTTCTTTAAGCTTTTCGTCGAAATATTCTCTAACGGCTTCAATGCCTTTGAGACTTTTATTCTCTGTAGAAAGAAACTGTAGAACTTGTTCGAGCGCTGCTTTTGCCTTTTTCTCCATTTTGTCTTCTATGCCTTTACCGAATAATACTATAGCTTCTCGTTGGTCGGTATCATATGTACTTAGTTCGGTTTTATCAATAGGGATGTGTGTTTCTGCTTTTTGTATTTTTTGTTTCTTTAATGATTGAGATATAAACAGTAGTCTGTCGGTGTAGCTGATGTCATACGTTTTGCCGTCAGCACAAGTGGCGTAGATGCCTCCGTTTTCATACGAAATACTATCGATTTGTGACTTTGACTTTGCATACAGACCACCTTTGTAATTTATTGTATCTGTATTGAACTTCTTAAAGTATTCGGCAACTTCCTTATGGGCTATTTTGTATATCTCAAATATGAGGTCTAAATAATCCATTTTCCGCTTTTCGGCTTTCTCAATTTTACGAAGAATCTTTTGATACTCACTGCCTGAAGTCTGAAGAATTGATTTCAGCTTTTGAATTTCTGCTTTGTTAAAGAATACAGTTTTCATTTTACTTGGTTTTTAAATTATTAATTTGGTGCGGAAACATTGTGTATATTTCCTGTTTTTATTGTTGTCAATGTTTTTTTCCCTCTGTTATATCTCTGTATCAGAAGAACTGCTATTTTTTATGCTACTAAAATTGATGCCCGGTCCGGACAAGGGTAGATGAGAAAAATACGCTTTTCAAGCATTGAAGAGGAAGATTTTTGGCAGATAAGCGGAGCGTACCTTGCAAGGAACGATAGCGGAAATTGAACTTTGCGGAAAAAATGGCCGGGTCTTTGAAACCGGGATTGGGGAAATAGGGTGCTGGAGATTAGAATAGGGGGAGGTTGGGTAGAATAAAAAAGGGGATAAAATAAAAGAGGGGATTGGGGGCGATGATGCTAAAGAGCTATCTCCGGTTGGGGGAGATAGTTCTTTGGTGCTTAGGGGGATGGGCTGTTGGGCTGTTGGGAAACAGGGGTTAGGTTAGGCGGATAATAGGTCGCGTACCGTTTTTTCTCTCTTCTTGGAGAATATCCAACCCGGACCGCATGATAAATGACTGTTGAACCGTCCTCCGATTTCTTGCAGTTTGCCGGCTATCGGTTTTGTGTCTCCTATCACGGCAATGGCTTTTTCGGAGTAAGCAATGATTTGAATTTCCAGACCTGCTATATTGACAAATTCTTTTTCTTTCTTTTCCGGCTTGCTCTCTCCGCTTTGTTGGTTTTGCTGCCATTGGTTGAAGGCTTCTTCTTTCTGCCTGTCCTCTGCTGCGAGGCTTTTTTCCAGTTCTTCGGTATATCCTATGAAACGGATGTTGTTATAACTCCTTTCGCAGAGTATACCGATTTCCTGCAATTTCTGAATTTTCTTTTTGATAATGGTGGGTTGGCTGTAGTAATTAGGGTAGAAGACATAGCCGTTTTCACTTTTGCCAATAGGATCTACCTCGTATCTGCCTAATACCATTGCATCTTTGTTTCGTCCCCAATCGCTACGTCCGAATGTGAGCCCGGTAAGAACATTTTTTACTGATTTATGAGCCGGACCGTCTTGCCACTTAAACTCTTTCGGCTTTTCGCCGGACATCCTGCGGCTTCTTACCGTTTCGACTTTAAACGGTGTACGGTTGTTACCAAATTCGATACTGTCATAGAAATTACGGTTAAAGTAATCTGTCATGATGTCGCTATGGTCATAATTGAATGAGTTCATGTAGTTTCTGACATTGTTTACTACGTCCTGGGCACGTTCGGTCAACTCTTGGTCTTTCATTTTCGTTGTCTTATAAGACATTCTTATATTACCGTCCTTCCAAGGGCAAAAATCCATAGTCATAATATGTATATTAATTGAACTATAGCCATTTTTATTAACGGTGAAGGTGAATTGAGGGTAGGTTTTTTTTAGCCATGTGCGAAGGATAGCTATAATTTTGGAACGCTCGCAGGTGAAATAATTGCTTCCGGTCCAACCGTATTCCTCGTATACATGGCGGGTATATTCACTGGCTGTACGGGCTTCGTTGAAGTCATTTTCGTAGCCATTAGCGGTGCTGTGGTTTGTGCATGTGCCGCTCTGAAATGCTTTGAAGAGTTTTCCGAACTGGTCATTAATAAGCTGCATCACTTTGGTATCTCCTCCCTTGTCGGGGTGGTTGGCTAAAACTAACTGCCGATACTGTGCTTTTAGAGCACTCAGACTTTGCACATTCTGGAAATAATTCATACTGCTTGATTTAGTGATTGTTACTAATAATTGTTTAGTTCCCTTTCAGTTACGGATATGTTGAATAATTATCGGTATGACTGATAGGTGAACCTTTCAAGGGCATGAATGAGCCTAAGTAACGGATTAAACCTACTTTTTTGAAGAAAATACGAGCAAAAGCTGGAGATTTTCTCTCAAAATAGCGGAGCCATTCCGTAAGTAGGTGTATCCGGCTTTGGCTGAAATTCGCGCATGAACAGGTTAATCAGTTGCAGCGATGATGATGTGGACGGGTTGTTGTTCTGTATAAATGGAGGGGAATGGGGGTAAAAGAGGAGGGAGTATGGGTGCAACTTGTTTTGCGGATAAAAATAGCTGATGGCGGAATTGCCGGATGAGGCGGTACGAAGGATAGGGGTGAAAATAGTGAATACTTACGGGGTGGGGTGGGTAAATACGTATATACGTATTTAATATATATACTTAAATATGATTATACTTATATACTTTTAAATATTTGTGCTTAAATACATATTTAAGGGCGTATGTATACTGTATGTTCTTTGTTTATGGATGTGGTTGTGGGGATTGACATGGTGATGAAGAAACGATAGGGAAGGGAGTTCGGTTCCTTTCCTATCGTTTGGTGTGTGGCTATTTCAATTCAAATCCGTTGACATTGGCGTCGTTCAGTGAGAAGTGGATATAGACGGTTTCTCCTTTCCGGTTCTGCTTTCTGAGCCTGTTCATACAATATCCGCACAAGTGGATGTTGATGCCAAATCCGTTTCTGTGTTTATATGAACACGGGTCATTGAGTGTAAAGGTGGGATTTACATTGTCGAGCAGTGTGTTGCCGTGATAGGGGATTAAATCCTGCCGCATGAAATTACGATAGTAAGGTGGCAGTCTGTCGCGATCTGTAGTACCACACAACCACATGAGCTGGCGGTAGTGTATGACACTGATTCCTATCATTTTCTTTAGGTTCCCGGCGTGGCTCTTGCAGTTGGGGCACAGGTTTTCTCCGATTCTTTTCATACCATAGCTCCAATAATCTCCGGTGAAGGGATAGATTGTTCTGCCTCCCACACCGCTTCCGAAGCTTTGGTATTTGTGATCGTCCAAGATGTAATATACATTGTCGCCATAGAAAAGGTAGGGAAGAATGTTCGGCAGGTTGCTTTCGATCATGGAGCATAGTTTGTTGCGCTGCTTCTCGATGTTTTCGGTGAGGCTATCCAAGCCGATTTGCAACTGTACACGTTCGTCTTCCTTGACTGACCAGGCAATAAGTTCGCGGTATTGTTTTGCCGTACAGAGTGTGTTGTTACCGTCCAATCTACTGATAATGTCGTGCGTAGAAAGGTGGACAAGGGCGTTGTGGTCTCTTTGGGGAATGTACAACTCGTCTACGTATGTCAGGCATTGCTCGTGCAGATAGTCACACTCAAACTCTTTGTTCAGATTGTCTTTTTCGACAATGAGTGTCGGGTTACCGTCAGTCAGCAGTTTACTGTTCTTCATAACGAAAGCTGTGAAGGTGTTGATTTCCTGTGAAGGGGATTCGGTGATTATCTTGTCTATCAGTTGGCCGAAAAGCAGGTAGGAGAGGATTTTTGCCTGCGTTGTCCAGTCGTGCGTAATCTGCTTGACGTACAGCTCGCCTGTGTGCGTACAGGTTCGGGCAACTTCACGGTGTGCAGTACGCTGTTCATCCACCCAATTCAGCCATTCATAAGGAAGGATGCTTTTATTGATAACCTCTTCGCGTATGCGGGCAGAACCCCGGGCGGCTATGCCTTCCTTTGCCCGCGGGTTGGCATAGCTGTAGCCGTCGTCTGCCAGCCATGTGTTGTCGTGGTACTGGACAGCGACGATGAAGTAGGACATCCAGGTGTGTATGTCAAGTTTAAGCATTACTGTGATGTGGATATGGTCGTCCGAAGGGGTTTTCAAGCCGGAAAACAGGCTTGAAAGGCTGTCGCACATAACAAAGGCATCAGTGACTACAATGTCTGCGGACCCGATAGGGATGTTTCCGGTTCCGGTATATCTACGAACCGACATGAATTTCAGTGTCTTTTCAACCTCGCTAATATCCCGGTGGTCGGACTGTAGTACGTCGGGGGCGTTCAGTTCGGCATTGGTAAGCAAGGGAATGCTTTTGACGAACTGCTGCCATGATGCGCGGTCTTTTATAGCAAACTGGTCGTAAAATTCGAGCCAACGGGCAGCTTCGAGATAAAAATTGCTCGTTTCTTTCAAGGATTTTGTATCGAACTCTTTCATCCTGAGGTTGCTGATACACTCTTTAAGGAAATCGGCGGAGGCATTTATTGCGCGGTCGTATTCTCTGGCCATAATAAGGCGGTAAATTTCAAACAGTTCCCGTTTCCGAAGCATGGATCCAATGGTTGAAGGCTCGTTCTGCTCTGCGAATAATAGGGCTTCGAGGTCGATTCCGGTGGCATTGCACAGGAATTTGAAGAAGTCGTATGCTTGTTCTTTATTTGTAATCATAGGTAATGCGGGTTTAATTATCAGGGTAATAACTCGGAGGGGATATTTTTATTTATCAGAATATTGCCTTTGGCTATGTGGGAGGCAATGGTATTTTGGAGCATATCCCGGCCAGACTGTATATTAAAAAGTTCATCTACCCGGTATTTCTTCCAACCTATCTGGTAATAGGTTCCTTGGGGATTGCGGAAGATAAGGTACTTGCCGGTTTTCTTTAAGAGGTTTTGAAGGGCTTTCGCTTTGAGAAGATCTTCTACCAGTTCGTTTACGATAAATTCCATAGTACGGTCAAACTCAAAGTTTTTATATTTGATTTTGGGCTGAGTTGCCAAGAAGTGATCTATTTCTGTTTTCATCTCCCAGTATTGCGGGAGGAAGTTGACATCGGTGGGGCCGCCGTGACCGGAGTTGCCACAGTCGGCTACTTTCTTGCCATTTACATAAAGTGCCGCACTAAAGCAGTTCGTTTCTTCGGAGCGTGACTCCAGGTGTTTGAGATTTTTAATTTCAAAATTGTAATTTCCTACTTTCATCATTCAAATGGTTTTAATGTTAAAATTTTACGGGTGATTTACTTAAAGTGATCTATTTCCCTGCGATTTATCATTAAATCGCAAAGGCTAATTATTTTTTCGGCTTAACGGGTTGTATCCTATTCGATGCAAAGTTTGCGTGAGAAATACTCTTTTGGAAAAAGGAAGATTTTTCATGCGGAAACCAAAGGCGTACTTTGCATAGAATATAGAGGATACGATTTTCTTCGCGGAAAAAATGGTTGGGCTTTGCGTGAATGAAGGCATAGGCTGTGCGGTTTGTAAAAAAGGGAGGGGATGCCTCTAAATGGTTTTACCGGTGGGGTATAAAAGGAGAACGGGGGTGCAGAGAAATGATAGGGAAAGATACCGGTTCTTTCCCTATCTATCAGGTGGGTTTTATTTCTCTGCGGTTAAACTATTTATTTCTGCTATGATTTCATTGATTGGCGTACAATCTTTGACTGATACTCCGGCGAGAAGTTTTTTGCCTTTAAGTACATGAAGCATTGTATTGTAATTGCTGCATGACTTTTTGATAGGTGTGAGTTCGGCATTATATCCTTTGTATTTAATGATTATTTTTTCCATGTTGGCTTGCTCCTGTTAAAAATGCCACGAAAATAGCATCGTCGAACATTATGTTTTTGAAATCCTGACAATTTATCCAAGTTTCGGCCAATGAGTGAATATCTTCATCTTTTTTGCCGATGTGTTTCTCGCCTTCATCGAAGGCTTTCTTTAGGATTGTTTTGGCTTCTTGCAATGTCGGGGTTGCATCATGCAGTTCACTGTGAAACATTGTATCGAAGGTTGATATGATTTGGGTTATATGGGGGGGCTCGGTGTTATTGCCTAATATTCTGTTTATACAGGCTATTAGATTTTTAAGTATATTATGTATTGCCATTTCTATTCGGGGTATTTATTTGATAAGTGAATCGGCTATGTAGAATCTGACTTCGTTATTACTTTCTTTAATATCTTCTCCAATTAACCACGCAAAGCGCTCCCTAAGAAATTCTTTAGATTTATTTTTATGACAATGCCAGTTTTGTTCTTTTTCGTATTCTTTTGCCTGTTTTTCCAGTATGGGTAAGTACTGTGCGGTGGCAGCATCCATTTGCAGGTAGTCTTTCGTGCCTTTGTTTTTGAAGGAAACAAGACAGTAATTTTCAGGGTACAGCCTTATGGTTTCTGTTGATTTCTCGTAGAAGCAAACAGCAAGGTATTTATCTCCATCGCAATTGTAATTAGCGTGACAGTACATTTCAATAGTGTCGGATATCGTAATTTCCTCGCCAAATTCTTTTTGTATTTCTTTCTCGATGCGTCTAAATGCGTTGGGTAAGGATGTAAACTGTTGGTTGATTTCTATCCTTTTGCGAGTTGCTTCGTCGGTCGATGTATCACGTTTTGCTACGATACTAATACGGTAACGGTTGTTAGAGCACGTTACTACATTAATAATAAATCCCAATTGACTGTTTATTGCATTGTTGGTGTTGTAAGTGTCACTGGTTCCTTGTCTACGTAAATAAATTGTTTTCATAAGCTTTTTTTCTATTTGTTTATTACTGAATTGTTTTGCTGGAATTTCTTATTCAAGGTGCTTCAGCATTTCTGGATTATCGGAATAAAGAATCTTATACATCTTTCTATATTTATCTGCATATGCCTGAAAATTATCCCGTACATCGCTAAACGGTTTAAAGCAGCCTACTAAAGTCATTTGTGCTTCTGATGTGCCGTAGACAAATAAAGGAGCATTGAGCAACGATAGATAGACATTTCTATTCCTGTTATTATAAACGCATTTTATACCGATTTCTTTAAAATTGTCTCTCAGTATCCATGCTTGTTTGTAGATGGGTGATTTTTTATTGATTTGCTTCATTTTCATATATTTTTGTTAGTTGATAAAATCTTTCATAACGTTATTGATTTTGGTTTATCTTCCCTTACATTGATATTCCTGAGAGGGGATAACTGTTTTTTTCTGCTTTCTTATAGCATACCATTTCCGTACAAGGTTGCTATGTGAAATACACTTTCTGCCTGTGGGAGAAAGGAAGATTTTACATAAAGAAAGCCTGAAGGGTGTACCTTGTGGGGAATAATGATTATGCGAATTACTTTGCAGAGAAAAAATAAGTTACCCCCGAAGTGATGTGAATGGAAAAATTGTAACGCTGGCTTTAGAATAGGAGTATCGGGGAGACGATAGATTTAAGGCTTATTAAAATAAAAGGGGAGTGTTGGGTGGAAATTAATAAAAAAGGTATGTGGTGAGCATTTTGAGGAAAAAAGTCCGGAAAAGAGTACTTTTTATTAATTATCTCAAACAGTACTTCAAGGAACAAATTTTGCTATTTGCTCTTTGAAGTATTGTTTTTAAACTGTTGCTATTTTAATAATATGCTCGGTTGTTTTATCCGGTATGGCACAATTTTTCACTGTGATAGTTGTGAGGTGAATTGTTTATACAGTTTTAGTATATCTTGTTTTCGGATTTTTATTTTTCCTGCCAGATAGATGGTTGAGCCTTCTGTACAACAACGATGCTTAATAAGGATACTGTAAGCTTGGGGAGAAATGTAACCTGATTGCTTTTTGAGGTACTGCTTCATTTTACGTTTACGAATAAACGCTTTTTGGATTTGCTTGCAACTACAGCAGATATCATCATCCGCCAGGAAATAAATTTTTCTGGGATATCTGAATACTTTTTTGATAGTGTTTCTTCTGTTTTTACTCTTTTCTTTTTGCATTGGATGTGTGGTTTTTGATTTGTCCATAATGATAATATGAATTTGTTACTTCCCTTTCAGTCTTAACCGACTGTTGGGGTATCTGTTTTTTCTGCTTTACGGATTGTGTGCGATTCCTGAAAGGATTCACTGATAAATACTCTTTTTAACGAGGGCAAAAAGGAAGATTTGTCATAGGGAAAACGAATGTGGGCCTTGAAGAAGAATGTAAGCAGGCAATTAACTTTGCAGAATAAAATAGATGAATCCTAAGAGTTGATGCGGAAGGATTAGGATAATTAAGAGTTACAACAGGGTTATTGCTGTTGTAACTCAAGTATGATTTCATCAGTGATGTAGGCGTCACTGAACGTTATAAGCGGGTATTGTTTATTGAGAAGCAATGCGTATACCTTGCTGTTATAGAACAAGTGCAATGCTTTTTCGGGGGAAATATTCAAACGCTCCGCTAATTGCATCACTACACGAGTGTATTTATTCCATATTAATACATCTATCATAAGCGTAGGTTATTTTATTGTTATATATTCTTTGAAAGAAAGGCACTCGTCAATGAGACGTTGGTTGAGAATGCATAACTGATTGTTGGGCTGCTCAAAACGCAAACGTCCTAAAGCGACTTCTTTGGTAATCTGATTTTCCATGAAATTTTCTATTGTGTCGAAAACACGGTCATTGGCAATACCGCCTTCCACAATGTCGTACTCCAACCATGGCTGTTTTCCTAAACGGCTGCTGACAATAAAATCCAACCAGTCGTTATTGTACCCATCAAAGCGGAGCCATTTGTATCCGGATGAAATTATCTTTTCAACGTTAAGCTCGTATATGTTTACTACGGATGTGCTGCCGGGACGGCGTAATGCCATGACAGCTCCCCAACGTTCAGCCTGGGCATAAATGTCTGTTACATAGAATCCTTTACCAAAGTCGAGGTTTTCGCGTCCGACGCCGGCCAAAGGATACTCTACGGCCTGCGTGCTACCATGATAGACTTTCATACGGGTTCTCCTTTCTCTTTATAATGGGCCTCCCAGTTTTCAAGAGCTTCTACCAACGTGTCGGCTATGTATTCACGACTCTGGGTGTGGAGCATGTCATATCCACTTATCAGGTATTGACGGATAAGGTTCAGCTTTTCCAAACGGTTATAGAGGGTAGGAGCCGGAATACCCAACTTTTGGGCGGCACTCTCGATGGCGAAAATCACAAACTCCATGACTTTGCTATCAACAACGGGGGCTGATTGGCTTGAATGTAGCATAGCTATATCTCTATTATCTTGGTGTAAGATGTACAAATATAGTGTTTATTCTTGCAACATTCATCGTTTTTCGGCATATTTTATGATTATCAAGAACATTTGAGTATCGTGAAGCGTGGGAGGGGAGATATGTAAAGAAGGGATGATTAGTGGTTGGCAAAGAAAACACAATAATCTTTAAGCAGCAATCAAATGAGCAGGTAAATTGTTACTTTTGAAAATGTTTGGGTATGAAAAAGTGGCTAAGCTTATATAAGGCAGATGTGTTGAGTGAACAACTTTTACCTTTTGCTGATGAGGGGATAAGAGCCGGTTTCCCGAGTCCTGCTCAGGACTATATAGAAATGGCACTGGATCTGAACAAGGAACTGATAAAGAATCCTGCTTCTACATTCTTAGGACGTGTGAGGGGAGTGTCAATGAAGGATGAGGGGATATTTGACGGAGATATCCTCGTTATAGATAAATCTCTGGATCCGGAAAGCGGTGACTTGACCGTATGTTTTATTGATGGAGAATTTACCCTGAAACGTGTGGAGATAGACAGGAAGGATAGGATTGTATGGCTGGTGCCTTCGAATACCGAATACCCAAAGATTAAGGTGACGGAGGATAACGAGTTTCTGGTTTGGGGAGTTGTAGTATATGTTATAAAAAAATATAGAAGAAAGAGGGTGTAAGCGGATGTTTGCTATTGTGGACGGGAATAATTTCTATGCGTCATGTGAAAGGGTTTTTCAGCCCGCTTTGAGAAATATTCCTATTGTGGTTTTAAGCAATAACGACGGCTGTATAGTGGCCAGAAGTAATGAGGCTAAAGCGTTGGGATTTACAATGGGAGAGGCCATATTCAAACTTAATGAATTGGTGGAAAAGAATAATGTTGCCGTCTTTTCGAGCAACTATGCCTTGTATGGAGATATGAGCCGCAGGGTAATGTCTATATTGCATGGTTTTGTGCAAGATATGGAGGTGTATTCCATCGATGAAAGTTTTTTGTCATTTCATGGTTTTGAGAATTATGACTTGTATGATTACGGGCGGAAGATAGTGAGGACTGTTACAAAGGGAACTGGAATTCCGGTTTCGATGGGGGTAGCTGCTACAAAGACTTTGGCGAAGGTTGCCTCGAAGTATGCGAAAAAGTATAAAGGGTACGAAGGAGTGTGCATTATTGACTCGGAAGAGAAAAGAATAAGAGCTCTGAAACAGTTTGAAATAGGCGACGTGTGGGGAATCGGACACAGGCATCAAAAGAAAATGGAATATTACGGCATAAAAACGGCGTATGACTTTACGCTGAAGAGCGAATCGTGGGTGAGGAGCCTGATGACCGTTACTGGGGTGAGGACCTGGAAGGAGCTACAGGGAATACCTGTGTTTGGACTGGAAAACGGGATACCGGATAAAAAGACAATACGTACCTCGCGGAGTTTTGGTGAGATGATCGGGGACTTTGATATGCTGATGGAAGCGGTGGCCAACTTTGCGGCTTCGTGTGCAAGGAAGCTGAGAGCACAACATTCGTGTGCGGGGGCGCTGCAAGTGTTCATCTATACAAACCAATTCAGGGAGGATTTACCACAGACTTATCAAAGCCAGATAGTGACCTTACCAACAGCAACGAATGATGTATCGGAACTTATACATTATGCCCGGAGGGTGTTGCGAAAGATATATAAGGAGGGGTATCTGTATAAAAAAGCGGGGGTAATTGTGGCTGATCTTGTTGCGGAGAGTAATGTGCAGCTAAGCATATTTGATGAACGTGACCGCGGGAGGCGACAAAAACTGCTCAGTGTAATGGATGAGATAAACCTGAAATATGGGCCCACCCTGCTGAAGATAGCGACGCAGGGGGAGGGCAGGAAATGGAGGCTGAAGAATGAACACATGTCCAAACGGTACACTACTAATATGGATGATCTGATAGAAATAGTGATTTAAAAAAGGTATTCATTGTGGGTTATGCCATTAGGGTGGGGCGAGAGGGGCTAAGTTAATCCAGCCTGTTTCAACTAATCTGGTAAAGCAACGGACTGTTAAGAGTACGTCAGAGTTGCTGTCGTGCAGATTAATATCTGTTCTGTCGATATGCAGGAAATCGGCAAGCTGGTATAGACGCGGATACTTGTATTTGCTGGTTTTCTGATAATCTCTCGGTGCTGTGAAGGAAAGTCGGCATAGGTCGGCTGTCTCTTTCATCGTATCGTATGTCTGTAGGTTGCCGAAAACTTTGTTGTACCGTTTGGTGTAGTGCGTGCGGCGGCAGGTATGGTAGATGAAACCTTTGTCAAACTCCAGACAGTGTGCCACTAACAGGGTACACTCTGCAAGGTCGGTAAGGAACTCTTTGATGGCGACGTTACGAGGTGTTAATACTTGTTGGGCGAGAAAATCGTCTGTAAGCCCGTTTACGCTGATTGCTTCCGGAGAGGCAGGTCTTTCACGCTTGAAATAAAAATTCTGCTGCTTGACCTGCTTGAAGCCGGGGTATTGGATGATTTGGTATGATAGTTGCAGGATGTCGGCTTTTCCGGCTTCTTTATCGCCCGTTTCTGTGTCGAAAAACATGATTTTCATTGTTGTCATAAGTTTAATTGTTTTTTCCCTCGGATTGGTTTAATACCAACGAGGTCTTATTCTTTTTTTTAGCTTTACGGATAGCATCCCGCTTCTGTGTAGGGTTTCCCGGAAAAATACCTTTTAGGAAGGAAAAGGAAGATTTTTCTGCATCGGAAAGCCGTAGGCGTACCTTGCGGCAGAAATACAGGGAGGTATCATCTTTGCTGAAAAAATGATGAGACTTGGTGGGGAACTTCATTGCGTTTTGAGCCGGAGTATATAAGGGATGGAATATGGGGTTATAAATGGTGAAAGGAATGCGGCTGTTGGACTGATATTTGATGGGCTGCTCTATTGCTGTGCTACAATATATAGAAAAGGTGTGCGAGAGGTAGGGTATTTATGAAATAACCCTCGCTATTGGAACGAGGGTTATTTTTATTTCAGGGACTTTGTTGGAGTAGTCTCCTAACTTTTGAGAGTGAAAGGAAAATTATTTTTTACTTTCTTCGAGAGAGGCTTTTCTAAACTCTTTCATTTTTTTCTCTATTTCTAATGAAGCTTTGCGAGCACGGGTACCGGCAGCCTTGTTACCGCTTTCAATTTGTGCAGCTGCATCTTTTGCAAATGCAGCCATTTCTGCTTCAATTTTTTCTAATAGTTCTTTCATGATTTCTTTGTTTTTAGATTTGTAATACTGATAATTTCAAGCAAATATAGGAATTTGAAAAGTAGTGGCAAAAAAATCAGTAAGATTAATTGATATATTGTATTTGCAAGTTATGTATCAGAATGAAACTGATTGCTTTTTTGTTTAAACGGTTGGGTTTGTAACCGGTATATTATTCATAAAAATGTTACTTTATGATAGAGATATAATTTTGCATGTAACCACAATCACCTTTACAATCTTTTATGCTAAGTAACTGACAAGCGGATGTACATGGAGAACTTTGGCATCCATCACACAGAATGTCACACTTTCCGTCGGAATAGTTTCTGCATGTTAATTTATGGGCAATAATGGCTTTCGCCTTCATATCGTCTTCGGAAATTTTAGCTCCTTTTCTTGCAGTAGCCCATGAACATACCTGGAACTCTCTTTGCAAGGGGAATGATTCGGCAACATCACACCTTTCTGCTATGTATTGCTTTGCTTTTTCGGAGGTGGTGTCTTCTTGTTCTTCTACCTTATTATCGAAACCGCTGCATTCTGACAGTAATTTAATGGCGTATTTTGCACCTCCGATAAAGCCCATTTTTGATGCCTGATATCCTTCTCTCTGAATGTTTGCGTCATCATGTTTGCAATAATTTAAAGCCAGTTCTTTTGCTTTTTCTTCAATCTGTTTTTCAAAATCAATATTTTTCATATTTTGTTACTTTTAATTTGTTTATACCGTGATTGTTAGAGATAAAATGATTCCCATGCGCTCCAATAACACTCTCCGCTGGCTTTGTCAGGATAATGTAAATCGATATACATCTGTTTCTCGTCTCCGTTATAAAGTGCGAGTGCGCAACCGTCTGAACAAGCATATTCACCACCTAAATAATAGCCCTCCTTGATTGGTTTACCGCATACTACGCAACGGCGAATGTGGTCGTTGTCATCTGAATCCAGTTTCCCAACATAGGTGCTCTGTATCACTTTGGTAACACTTTTACTGTATTTCCCGACAACTTCCTGAATGATTTTCGGGGAAATGGGTTCATCCTTCAGAGAGAAAGGCTTGCTACGCATTCGCTTGATGTCCTCTAATGCGTACATCATGGTTTCAAGTACTTTGAATTGTTCTTTGTTTGTCATAATCATTTGTTGAATTATTGTTTCTCCCCTGTTTTGCAACTGCGAGGGGATTAACTGTTTTTTCTGCTATTAAAGTTGTACATATCATTTTCGTAAGGTTTTCCTGATAAATACTCTTTTGAGAATGGGAGAAAGGAAGATTTATCGAAGGAAAAACCGGAGGTGAACCTTGAAGAAGAATGTATATGTACAGTTACTTTTGCAGGGAAAACAGGTGATTCCTGAGAGATGTGAATATGAAAAATTATAAAAGTAGAGGTGAAGAGGGGGAAATAAAAAAGGGGATTGAAGTAGAAATGGGTAAAAGGAAGGTTGGAATGATGTTGTTTCTTAAATATTTATAGGGTAAATTATGCTTTGCAAAAATGAATAAGCGGGATTACCTCCGCTTATTCATCAAGAATACTGTCTAAGAAAGTCAAACTTCTATTCCAGTCTTCAAATGCTTGGTCTATAGTTATTTCATGATTCAAGTCATTCTGGTATATGCGCACTGATATCCCTTTAGAACTTCCGTAATAGTACAAACATGATACAACATCAGATGAATTGGAATATTTTTGTACTACCTCCTGCTTGTGAGATTTAAGCATGTTATCAATAAGCTGTTTTGCTTGCTGTATAGCCAAGAATGGGTGTCGGGGCTCGTTAATGCATTTGTCATCAACTTTTTCACCGGTAATAATTATAAGCGTCATTTTGTTCTGATTTTTAATATTCTACAAATGTAATAAATAATTTTATGATAGTGTGCACTAAAAAGGAGATAATGTCTCGCTGTTGTGCTTATGAGCTTTTATATACTTTGCTTTCATTGTTTTAATAGTTTTAAATTAAATTCTTTTTTTACCCTAATTTTATAATTTTAAGGGATTAACTGTTTTTTCTGCTTTTTTATTGCATCGCATTTTTACAACAAGGTTTCAATGTGAAATACTCTTTTTGCTATCAGGAAAAAGGAAGATTTTACATAATGAAAGCCCGGTAGGGTGTACCTTGGCGGGAAAATGAAAATGCAAATTCCTTTGCAGAAATAAATAGGTTAATCACTGAAATGCTTGAATGCGAAATTAGAAGTGGAGAGAATATTAATTATAAAAGGATCGGGTGGAGAGAATATAAACGGAAGGGAAAGGAGAAGAAAACCGCCAAACCTTACTTTGTATGAAGACAAAGAAGTAAATGGCGGTTGCTCTGTAACTATGCCTTGACATTGAGGAGAAAGTCCTTAATGTTGATTTTAATTGTTAATTATCAGGTGTGTAGCTTTGCATTACAAAATATACTATTGCGGTTTTACTGTCATCATCATACTTAACTTTAGCTGAACGCTGACCGTTACAATATATAGTAATCAGCGGTAAATCGAGATTGTAGTACTCTTTTTGAGATACCTGTTTTTGTTCTTCTTTATAGCACCAAATGATGTACTGGTTTTGCCAAAAACCACTAAAAACCGTCCCTTTATAGGTTTCGATGAATTTACGAAACTCTTCTTCTGTGCGGAAAGATACATTATCTCCGGTATAGAGATATCCGCCGTTATTTTTTTGATTTGTTTCGTCAATACGCGTAACATATATTTTACGCCATTTTTCGGTCGTAAATTCTCCGTAAAGAGGGGCGGGATGGACGTATTCCCATACGCTTACCTCTGCCTTGAAACGGATAGCTCCGTTAGCACAGGCTCCGCAATGTCCCCAGTCGCGAAAGGTTTTTTCTTGCTTGCCAACATAATTAAGTTCTCCGCTTGGTAAGCCAGTCCATGCGCCACCACTGGTAGAACATTTTATACCTGTGCCGTATGACCAGATGAATGGGTCGTAGGGATTCTCACAAATGTTGCAAATGCCATCACTATTTTCTTCGATATGGGCATGGGCATAGTATGAACCATGCTTGTCGGTATATCTTAGCATATCTCCGGCTTGTGGGGCGACTTCGGAACGTGAACTTTCGATAAGTTCTACGTACATATTTGCCATGTCAACATCGGACTGGCTTACTTTGTGCTTGTTATTGTAGCTATCATTCATTTCTATCAACGAATTAATTTCGTATTTACCACTTTGTGCCGGTTTTTGATTTTCCATGTTCATATCAGTAATTTTTAGGATTATTATTTCCCTCTCTATTATAATTTTGAGGGATTGATTGTTTTTTCTGCCTTACTGTTGCGCTGTGATACTTTTACAAGATTTTTATGAGAAATACTCTCTGCCATTGGGAAGAGGAAGATTTCTCAATAAAAAGACATCAGGCTGTATCTTGTTAAAGAGAGCCAGCGCAGATTCCTTTGCGGAAAAAACAGTGAATCCCTGAAATGTAATGGCGGGTATAAATAGATAGAAATGGAAGGATTATTTAGATAAAAAAGGGATGAAATGATAGAAGGTGAAACCGTCCTTTGGGGGAGGACGATTTCCTGTATTAATCGTTACTCAATATTTTTTTATTGAGTATAATATGTACATATAAGATAGATTACAGTATAATATACATGCTTTCGATCTCTTTCTTGTATCTTTTCTTGTCGGATAATGGAGAATAACTGAATTCAACTTGACGGGCAATTGCACATACTATCAGTTTGGGGAGCAAATAGGAACCCTCTTCAATTATTTTTTCATTTATACACCCACTTGCGAGTAATTTGTCTATATCAGTTTCAAAATGATAGTTGTTAATCAACTCCAATACTTTTTTCTTTAACTCTTGTTTCTGTTCTTCGTTCATATTGCTAATTAGTTAAATTGAATGATGTAAATGATTTGATGATGGGCGTTTGGAGATTAGAACGTGTGTCGTACTTTGGTAGGCTTGGCTGTAATAGCATTCGTACACATAATAACCTCGTTCTTTAAACATTTTACCGACTTTTAGTGCTACATCCCGACAACTGGCTTTTCTGCGCGCTAATTTCGCATATTCGTTGTCGGTATCTTTGACACCTCCACAGATATGCCACATTACTTGCACTGTATCTGCATAGTCATTTGAGAACCAATTTACACACTTCTCGACTAATTGTGCCGCTTCATCATCGACCGCATTGCACATGGGATTTGTTGGAATGTTAATCATTTGATTTTTATTTAATTATTATTATTCCCTCCCTGTTATAATTTTGAGGGGATTAATTGTTTTTTCTGCTTTACTGTTGCGTACAGCGACTGTTTTACAAGGTTTTTATGGGAAATACTCTCTGGTGGCCAGAGGAAGATTTCTCAAAAAAAGACCGGCAGGGTGTACCTTGTTGAACGGAGAGGTTGCAAATATCTTTGCGGAAAAAAGCGGTTAATTCCTGAATAATTGCGAGAGAATATATTTAGAAATGGTATGGGATATAAAGTTGCTAAAAAAGGGGGGAAGAAGGTGTTCTTAAGAGAGGATAACAAGGAAAAGGCTATCTACCAGAAAAAGATTCTCTATGTAGATAGCCTACTTATTTGCTTCACATTTTTTGTGATTGAGCTTCGGTATTAAATATAACTTCTGTTGTTTTTAATCTGAGATTTCTTAAGGTTGAACACATGACATAAGGAGCTGAACCGGTTACTTCATCCGGTTCGTATGCTTTCATGAAATCATTGCAGATTTTTGTCTCTATTTTGTTCATATTTAATTTTGAACTAATTGTTTGTCGAAAAAAGACTTAAACATCTCGCTGTTATACTGCCCTTTGGTAAAGAAGATTATGTCGGCAATGGTGTACTTTTCCTTTCGTACCGTCAGCTTACTTTCTATAAACATCTTTGTACCAGTAGAACATGCGCCTGTAATTACCCGATACGCTTCGATGGCTTCTGTAAATGTCAATTCGCTATCAAGCGTCAAGTTCTCGTATTTACTTTTGTCACGATTGGAAATTTTATATATCAAATCAGACTTCGCCTGCTTTAAAGTATCGCCATGTGACCATTTACCATTACCGTCTGTAACCAAGTACTTTATTTTCTCTTTGCCGATTTGATTGATTTTGTAAACATTTGCTCTATGAGAAATAACCTTTGAGAAGATTCCATCTGCCATAATGTATCCATAATTACGCCACTGAAAAATAATAGGGACATTACGTTTTACTTTACTTGTATCGGTAATACCTGTGCCTTCAAGGTAGAGATGGTCACCTACAGTCAAATTGTCGGGAAGTGAGGTAATACCTGTGTCTTGAAGGTAGAGAGAGCCGCCTACAATCAAATTATCGGGAAGCGAGGTAATAGCTGTGCCTAAAAGGTAGAGAGAGCCGCCTACAGTAAAATTATCGGGAAGTGAGGTAATACCTGTTCCTTCGAGGTCGAGATAGTCACCTACTACCAGGTCTGCAGGAATTGAGGTGATACCTGTGTATTCAAGGTTGAGAGAGCCACCTACTACCAAGTTTTTTGGAAGTGAGGTGATACTTGTGTTTTGAAGGTAGAGAGAGTCACCTACAGTCAGATTATCGGGGAGTGAGGTAATACCTGTTCCTTGGAGGTAGAGATGGTCGCCTACAGTCAAATTATCGGGAAGTGAGGTTATAGGTGTGCCTTTAAGGTCGAGATAGCCACCTACAGTAAAATTATCGGGAAGTGAGGTTATAGGTGTGTCTTGAAGGGAGAGAGAGCCACCTACTGCCAAATTATCGGGAAGTGAGGTTATAGGTGTGCCTTTAAGGTAGATAGAGCCACCTACAGTCAAATTATCGGGGAGTGAGGTGATAGGTGTGCCTTGAAGGTAGAGAGAGCTACCTACAGTCAAATTATCGGGGAGCGAGGTGATAGCTGTGTTTTGAAGGTCGATAGCGTCACCTACAGTCAAATTATCGGGAAGTGAGGTAATAGGTGTGCCTTTAAGGTGGAGAGAGCCACCTACAGTCAAATTGTCGGGAAGTGAGGTAATACCTGTGTCTTGAAGATAGATAGAGCCGCCTACAATCAAATTATCGGGAAGCGAGGTAATAGCTGTGCCTAAAAGGTAGAGAGAGCCGCCTACAGTCAAATTATCGGGAAGTGAGGTAATAGGTGTGCCTTGAAGGTAGAGAGAGTTGGCTACAGTCAAATTATCGGGAAGCGAGGTGATGCCAGTGCCTTGAAGATTGAGGGAGTTATTATAATGCAGCTTACCATTTTCCACTTTAAGCGTATAGCCTGTTTTATTCTTAAATTCTCTGACTGTTTTTGTAAGGTTTTTTGTTTTCATATTATTCCTTTTTAGTTTGTTCTACGCTATTTAATTACTATTTTATTGTTGCTTGTAGGTACGATAACCATAGACCCGTCATCGGTTTTAGACCATGATGTTTTATTAATACTAATCCCACCACGTTCCTCCTTTATTGACAGTTCTAAAGAATTTAGTCTAACCTTTAGAGATGTTACTTCTTCCCATTGTAGGGTAAATTCATTGAATATTTCCATAATCTTCCTTTCTTATTCTGTTTTAATCAATTCGTAATCATCTGGATGGAAATCAAAACAAACTCCTAATTCTACTTGAATGCCTACACGATATTCACCCTTATCTACATCTTTCCTATCTTGAAAGATAAGAGTACCTCCGTCATGGTATTGTTGATGGCATTGTACGCTATCTTTAATTCTCACTTTTGTACCTTTGGGGTATTTATATATATCACCTTGCTTTAATATCTTATTCATTACTGTATTAATTTGAATGTTTTTGTTATTAGGTTGATTGTTTATTTCCCTTCGATTTGTATTATCGAATAATTTTTTCTTTTTTCTGCTTTCCCGATTGCATACCGTTCTATGCAAGGTTTCTTTGAAAAATACCTTTTTAGGAAAAAGGAAGATTTTTCAAATGGAAAGCCGTAGGCGTACCTTGCAATAGAATGTAAGGGATGTAATCAATTTTGCTGAAAAAAGAATAAATTGTTCGTGATAGGTGTGAAATATTATAAAAGGAGGGTACAAAGTGTCTTTGAAATTAAAAAGGGAAGGATGATAGGAGTATGCCGGAAGAGGACACCTGATAAGGATGTTCTCTTAGGTCACTTGAATTTCGACAGTATCCCGATTGAGATTCGATTAGTGAGGATGGCACCCAAATGGTTGAGCTTCCAAAGTCTGACAATGGATAGAAGGGATATGCCTTTTGTTGCTGTGAATTGTGGGGGTATTTCTTCTGAAATAGCCTCTTCTTTATTCTTTGGTCATACGAAAGGTACATTTACCGGGGCAGATTCAGATCGGGAAGGTTACTTGGGTGTAGAGCAAGGCAGTACGCTCTTTTGGGATAAAATCGGCAATTTGTAGTATGAAATGAAACTTAAGGATATGGAGAAAGATAAAATGCAAATTTCCTTGGCATTGGAAATAACGAAGGGGAACATTACTAGAGTAGCCACGCTTTTAGGTATTAGTCGGACAGCTCTATATGGCAAATTGAAGAGGTATAATTTAAAATGATTATTTTTTAGCACTAGTGTTTGCTAGAATAAATTAAGAATTAATTGAGTATTATCAATATTATATATAGCCTTATTGGTTAAGAACTCTTTGGTTGGAGAGATATTAAGCGATTATACTCTCAACACCTTATGAGTGTTTCTATGTAGGCCCAGAACATGCTCTACAATGGGGACAATGCAGTTGTACAAACCTGAATTCTTACAGTACTTTCTGTTGTTCCTCAGAAGAATTTTATTTTAAGATGTTGCTTAATCCATTATTGCGAGAGTAAAATATAATAAGAGGATTAGAAATGTAAGTAAAAATGATGATTAGTGTATATGTTTTACTTTTCTGTCTTTTACCTGTTGAAAATGTACGATAATCCTAGGTGTTTTCGAAATAAATTTGTATATTTGACTAATACGCAAATAGAACTGATGCTAATGAGGAAATTCCCACTCTATACTCAACATGATATCATGGACTGTGGCCCGACATGTCTTAGAATGATTGCTGCACATTATGGTAAATTATATTCGCTTGAAACGTTACGTAATATGTGCTATTTGTCTAAAGAAGGAGTATCTTTACTAGGTATTAGCAAAGCAGCAGAAAAAATAGGCTTTCGTTCTATAGGAGTACTAGTTCCTTTGGAGCAACTAATATCGGATATTCCCTTACCGTGTATTTTACACTGGAATCAAGAACATTTTATTGTACTATATAAAATAGAAAGAAAGCGTAAGAAATTTCTTTTTCATGTGGCAGATCCTGCGCTAGGTTATTTAAAATACACTCAAGAGGAATTTACAGTTTGTTGGTTTAACAGCAATAATGCAGAGTAGCAAGATATTGGCGTTGCACTATGTTTAGAAACTACGCCTGGTTTTTATAAACACAATGAATTAGAGAATAAATCTAAAAGCAGAACTCTTTTTTTCCTTTTTTCATATTTACAGCCATATAGAAAGTTGATAATCCAACTTTTTGCAGGATTGATAACAGGCTCTTTATTACAATTATTATTACCTTTCCTTACTCAATCTATCGTAGATTTTGGTATTACCAATCAAAATACATTGTTATCGACGTTGTTGGCTTTGCTGGTGTGGAATGAAAAAGCTACAGATGCTGAATGAGGTTTTTGATAGGTGTTTTTTGTTTTCCGGACAAGGAGTTAGAACTTCTGTCCGGGATTATTGATAGAGACCCCGTTTGTAGTTTATTTCTTTCTCAAATTTTTAGTTAGAGTTGGTTACCTTGTACTTTTCTGTTCCACTGATTAATGATATGGGCAAAATCATCAAAAGAGATACGAATTGCTTTTCTAGGGAAATGTTGGGTTAGAAGTTCGTTCATTTTTTCTTCAACTTCTTCTCTATCGTCCAGTTCTGTCCATGCTGCGCTTAGTTCGTTTGCTGCGTTGTTGAACTGCTCAAGTGCACGGTAAGTACGGAGAATCTTCTTATTATCTTTAGGGGATGGGCTTAACTCATAGTTGCAATGGGACTCTTTCATATCCTTGTCTAATTTTTCTTTGGCTGCTTCGTAGTCTTCCGCTTCTATTAATACGTACTTTGTTCCATGTATCTTGTATTCCTTTCCTGTGATTTGTGTACACATGGTAACGATAACTTTAAAAAGGTATTTTTTCATTATTTCCAATTGTTAAAATTTAATTCTTTGGGTTTTTCATCCATCTTACTGGTTCGATTCAGCACCTGATGTTGCTATTTTAAGGTAATTCTTAAATACTACTCCTGTTGTTTAATCTAATTGTGACTATGCTTGAAAGACATAGCCAATTACTACTTTATCTACTTCTTCTTTACTAAATACGTAAACTGTGCCATCGGAGATGTTACCCCACGAATTGTATTTCACATCTACGCACCAACACCCATATTCTTCGTAGGGTGGGCTAAGAATTTCTAAAACCGTACAATCTACTGTGTTCATATCAATTTGTTTTTTCCCTTCCATCATTACGATTTCAGGGGATTAATTTATTTTTTCTGCCTTTTAATTGTATTTTATTTCCTGCAAAACTTCCGGGAGAAATACTCTTTTAACCGTAAGGGGAAAAGGAAGATTTTTCACAGGAAAGCTCTGCTTCGTTTTGTCTGAGGAATGAGGAAAATACAATTCTCTTTGCAGGGAAAAATAGATTAATCCTCTGAACTGTTGTCGGATATTGTAAGTGGGTATATGATTAGATTTACTAATAAAAGAGAAGCTGGTAATTATATAAAAGGATATGGAATGGAGTTAGATATCGCTTTGATATCCAATTTTTCAAATATTATGTAATGTGCTGGATAGAAGAGCTATTACGGTAAAGGTGAATAGCTCTTCTATTTTTGTCTTATTAGATGCTTTCTTCTGTTCGACTCTGGTGTACATCGTTGGGGTTAATACTAATTTTTCTATCTTTCAGTAACGTATTATAAGCTGCCTTAACATATTCGATACTAACAGAACCATCACCTGACCAGAGATAGTTGTAGATGGTTATGATTTTGATTTTCTTGCTTATTGTTTCGATCACTCGGCGTGTGTCTTTATAATCATTGGGTTTCTTTGTACGAAATGCATCGAGTAGCATTATTGGGATGATATCATCGTATTGGAGATGGTACTGTTTCAATTCTTCGGCTTCCGTATAGTCAAACATTTGCTCTGATATGATATTGTGTATTTCATAAGTTTTGCCGTGGCAGAGCATCTGTTCGATTTGCTTGAATTCCGTTGGAGGACATTCACCGGCTAATTGCAGTGGATGGCAATATATCCGTGTTTTATCTTTACGTGCTTCCGGAGCTTCCCACTCTGTTCGGTTGGCGCTGATTTCATAGCCATATGCCAAAAGCATGGGGACGAGTTCATTATAAAAAGCCTTTGTGTCGTCATTATGTTGCTGTAGATTGATTTGGAATTTTTTCATTATATGAGATGTATCTTGAATAACTCTTTGCATCGGCAATAAGTCCATATCGAAGCTGAAACAGATAGTTAAACCGAAATAACAGTTATCTTTGATTCCTGGCAGTTGCCTAAATTCTTCATCCGGCAAAACTGCTGCCGTGTAATCAAATTCTCCTTCTCCGGTAGAGTTGATACTTTGTACTGTTCCTTTGAAATTCACTGATGAAGGATTCTCTGAGTCATTATAAATGATTCTTGAACCTACGGAAATGTCTTTTTTACTAATCATAATTTCTTTAATTTTAGTTTTTCCCTTTTATAGATTTTGATTTGAGGGAATCAATCATTTTTTCTGCTTCTTTGAATAGCATATAATTTCTTCAGCAAAACTTCTGTGATAAATACGCTTTTTGTTCAGCAAAAAGGAAGATTTTTCATAGAAAGCTAAAGCGGGTCTTGGATGAGAATAAATTATATGTAATTAGCTTTGCAGAGAAAATCGGGTGATTTCTTCGAATTGTTGAAATATTATATAAGGAGGAATCATAGGTTATAAATGGGAAATGAAGTATAAGTGAAATTTGAGTAGATGTTACAAATGGATCGGATAAAGAGTAGTTGGGAATATAGGGAGTGGGATTTTATAATCAGTATACCAACCCCCTAATCCAGTATTTCAACTCTTTGTATGCTTCCTGTTTTTAACTGTGTGGTCGTTAGACCGTTTTAGGTAATTCTATAAAGCGGATATAGTATTCTTGATCGTTGAACATGTCGTCGTTAATTCTCTCAGCTAGTTTGTCCGGTGTTATTTTTTCTACTTCCGGTTCGTCAGTATTCTGTTTTTCATAATCGGCTAGTATTTTGCTATCTGGAGTATTACGCTGGAACCTTTTAAAGGGAAAGAGGAAAGCCCAAAGTTCTTTTTTAGAATCAGGTTCAGGGAACTCCCGTTCCTTTTGGAACTTTACTTTGTTGCATCGGTCTAATATGGCGGCTAACCAATCTATATTAATGTCCGAAAGATTGAAAATTTCTTCATTCTTTTTCTGGTTGCTCAGAACACAGGTCTGTTCCACACGATTAATGCTTACCAAACTGTATTTGGTATATGTGGGAGTGCCCTCGTTATCCACTTCTTCTACGAAGACAGTATGGGGAAGAACTCCGCAAGGAACTGTGCTACTACACAAAAGCTGTATCATTTGCTTTTGTAATTTTGATTATTTGTTTGTTGCATTCATGTGTAAAAAGTTTGTTTATAATTATTTAATTGTACTATTTTTTAAGAGTTATTCTTTTCTTAACGTGGTTTTTATGTATTTCAGAAAATTGCTTGAACTACAGATTACATTATCTTGTTGCCGTAGGTAACTCAAATCACCATTACTGAATATATTTCCTTCCGCATTGAGATAAATGTCGCCATACACATAATTCGTAGTAGTAAGATAGATGTCATGGATTGGATTGGGATGCCCGTTTTCAGACCATCCTTCTTTGAAAAGAAAAATGTGTTCGGATTGGTTTCTTAACCCGAAAAATGGATATTGTTTCAGTGTTGCAATTACTTTTTGATGGTATTGATTATCGTGGTACTTATCATCGCTCATTTCGAGCATGTGATTATAGTCGTCTTTCTCTTCCTGATATTCATACAGTTCAGAACAGATGTCAATAAACTCTTTTGAAATGGAAGAAAGAGAACCGTTGGTAACAATGTAGATACTATAAATGTGGATGTTGTAAAGTTTGAGTTGCTTTAAAATATACTTTATAGCTTTTGTATTTAATGATGGTTCACCGCCGGTTATAGTTAAATGGTGTATGTGTTGAAAGTGCTTTAACAAGTTTTTAATATATCGATGCTCTATATCAATATTTTGAGAGTCGCCTCGCATACAATGTGCACATGACATATTGCAACGTCGTGTAATTTCAATACAGAGGTTTTTTGCATACAGTTTATTCATTGCTTTGATAATTAATTGTTTATACTTACCTTTTCTATCATGGATTTTTAGGGAGATTGAACTGTCTTTTTCTGCTTCTTCGGATTACATGTCGTTCTGTCAAGGATTCCATAAGAAATACTCTTTTCTTTTCTGAAAAGGAAGATTTCTTTAGCGGAAAGCCGTAGGCGTATCTTGAAAGAGAATGATAGAGATGTAATCAACTTTACAAAAAAAAACAGATAATCTCTCTGGGTTTTAGTATAAAGCGTACAATTTGCTTTATAGGTTATAATTCTGTTCTACTTTTAGGCGAGCGTACATCAGGTTTACATCTCCATTCGTTTCGTTGATGGCTTGTGCTCCAAAGGCATTTTTTAAAGCTCGCATATCATCTTGGTTGTCTAACTTGAAAGATACTGGATTCTCAATCTTTTCAATTCCCAATATGTTAAGCAGATAATTGATGTTTCCGGAATTGAAATTTGATAACAGATGATCGTATTGTTGTTCCATTTGAGGGAGAGCAGCTATCTTACGTTCATTCTCTTCTTTTATTGCTTGAGAATTGCTTCCTATAGATTCAAGTATTTCATTGAATATACTTATAGATGAATTTTTATTCGTCAGGGCTTTTATATCATCTATGTTTTTTTTGAATATATCTAATTTGTTTTGTATCTGTCTTTTACGTTTTTGGAGTATTTTTTCTGCTTCTTCTCTTTTTTCATCTTCAGCATGATAGAATAAGTATCTGGCACGAGCTATTTGACATTCTCGTTCTTTGAATATGATAAGTTTCCCATTGTCTTCTTTTAGAAACTCACCCTTTGCACATGCCCACCAGCCAGCTGAACATTTCATTAAGTTCATAGGTTTTTCATTCTGTTTGAACATGACGGGAGAATTTTTTTTGGATAGGTTGATTTTATTGACAAAATCAATAGTTAAACCTTCTGCCTGTTCTTCTTTGGTTAGCTTTTTGATAATCATAACTTGTATATTTATTTAATTGGTTTTTAATTTTTAGTGATTGTTTTAGCTGTACATCATTAACTGTACCTATACTCTTTGTGGGTAATATCACCATTGTTACGAAGGTGTGTTTGCAGTCATATTGGCATTTTGGTTCATATCAAGGTTGGAGCATTTAGGGCAGTAGTATTTGTCGGTACGGAATACCCAATTATCGTCTAATGCTAATTCTATAGCATTTTCATCTGATAGAAATACCGAAGTATCTGTGTATGGATTCTCGTATATTTTGTGACAATTATCACAAGTGATGCTATAAGATAACCTTTTTATTATTCCCATTATTCGACTCTTTTTGCTTGATTAATATTTTCCCTCACTTTAATAAATTTGAGGGGATTAATTGTTTTTCTGCTTTATCGTTGCATTTCTGCTTTATTGCAAGGTTTTTATGGGAAATACTCTTTTCTTTTGGAGAAAAGGAAGATTTTGCATAAAAAGACTGAAAGGGTGCACCTTGCATTAATGGAGATAATGCAAATTCCTTTGCAGAAAAAGCGATTAATCCCTAAAATGCTGTGAATAGGTATGATTAGAAAAGGAGTAGGAGTAAAGTGTAAAATGGGGAGTAGAAGCGTTGAATAGAGGGGCAGTTCAACGCACTTACGATTTTGTACGACAAAAATCAGGTGTATAATTGGAGGGTTAACAAATGGCTTACGAGTATTTTGCTCGCCGTTTTATCAAGGGTAGGCAATGCCTCTACTGTCCCGTTGGAGATTATACTGCCTGTCACTGTGATTTTCAGCGCAACTAATAAGTTTATCTTTCTTTTCCTGTTTACGTAGGATCTAAATTCACAAAATTATTCGCTTTGTAAGATTGAATGACGCAGCAGACGCCATCAACAAAGAGAATCGTACAATTTTTATCTTTGGTTATTTCTATCATATTTGTAAACTATTTAATGCTACTTTAATTGGCTGCTTCTGTTTCTACAAAGGCACGATCTGAGCTACTAATTTTTATGTCTCCTTCATCTTCTTTTGCCATATAGAAGCGGTCACCTTCTCCCCAGTACATTGCTTCGACGTAGAGTTTAAATGCTTCTTCAAGTGATAATCCGTCTGCCGGAATAGATGCTAATGTTTCGCTCAAAACGACTTCGCTGATGAATTGAATGGATTTGATGTCATTAATATCTATGGGCTTATTCTTGTTGTTGGACCATGAAATAAGGATTTGAGGGTTTTGCTGGTCACTCCTGTAAATGAGATCATCCAAAATTTGTAGAAATTTATCTTTATCAATATTGGCTATCTTGAGATATTCATCAAAAAGGCTGGAATGCTTTTGGAATTCACTTCCTTGGCTAGTAATGCATTCATGTAAGTTTTGGAGTCGTTCTCGTGTCACTTGGTAATCATCAACAAATATATTTTGTTTATCAACCTTGACACCAAAGAGCTCGAATATATAAGCCAGTGCGTGCTGCATCTCAATGCCGGAGATTGATAAGGGACAATACTCCACTTTATTTACTTTGGCTATGCGTAGTTTTTTATAGTTCATATTCTATTTTGTATTACGGTAATTGCTTATCTCTAATTCTTTTAGCTTCCTCCCAACAGCTATCACAAATAAACTGTGCATTTAACTCATCGCCAGAGAAGAAATTAATATCTTGTGGTCTAATCTTTAACTAATCTTCCATAGAGCAAATCAGCCTTAGATTTTGCCATTGAGTATTGCATCTAAAGTAATCGCTTGTGAAAACAGGATAGTCTATTGCTTCATAAATTCCAGATTGAATAACATTACCATTATAGTCAGTCTTATACCCCGGATTATAAACAGCACATGGACTTTTAGGGAACTCATTACCTAATATTTGATGAATTAATACTCACATTCTTTGCTTATCCCATAAAAAATCCCTATATTTGGAACGCAACCCATAAAATCTAGCCATTATGAAAACAAAACTTGATATCTATTATATGACTCCCTTTTATGAGTTTAATTACTTTATTGCGTTTTTGGTTAAGTTATATAAACGCATTAAATATCGTAGAGACCGGAGTAAACATCGGATGAAAGATGAATTATTCGTTAATTAATTCAGGATTATCATGGATATTTCCGATAACTTTTACTTTTATTTCATTTATGAAATAGTAAGAAAGCATTTGCAGTTCTTTACCATAAAAGCCATGTGTCATTACTCTTTTAGTCCAATAGCTGCCTTGCCACCAATAAACTTTGCGTAACTCGTACATGCCTTGTCCGATATAAACTTTCAAGATATCATCTTCATATATTTCCCGCTTATTCATATCACGAAGCCCGGTAAACTGGTTGACTGTTTTTTCCAATACAGTTTCACATTCACTGGCATCACAAAGCCATATTCCATCAGCATCCTGGATAATAGTATACATATCAATCATCCATTCATTATTGCCTGTCCGCTTACCACGGAATTTTATTTTTCTGCCCATTGTCCATTTATTATTCTATTGGTTTTAGCACTGGTTGAGATTGAGTGGTGCTCCGGGTCATATTATCATATTTAGCAAAATGCTCTATTCTTTTTCGACCTTCTTCACTAACAGGGTTATAATAAGTAACATTTCGTTCATATGAGATATGAACTATATTCATATAATCGCCATGTTCTTTTCTCAATCTATCACAAACAGTTACGCCATTACCTAAATGACAAAACATTAAATCTTCTTTCATTACTTTATTCCTTTCTTTATTAAATTTGAACATTATTAGCTTGATTGTTTACTTCCCTTCGATCTCTATTATCGAATATTTTTTTCTTTTTTCTGCTTTCCCGATTGCATACCGTTCTATGCAAAGTTTCTTTGGAAAATACCTTTTAATACCTTAAAAGGAAGATTTTTCAAATAGAAAGCCGGAGGCGTACCTTGCAATAGAATGTCAGGGATGAAATCAATTTTGCTGAAAAAAGAATAAATAGTTCGTGATAGGTGTGGAATATTATAAAAGGTTGGTACAAAGTATTTTTGAAATTAAAAAAGGAAGGGGATAGGAGTATGCCGGAAGAGGACACCTGATAAGGATGTCCTCTTTGGTCATTTGAATTTTTCGGCAATATCACGATTGGGATTCAATTAATAAGAATGGTACCCAAATGGCAGAGCTTCCAAAGTCTGATATTGTTTTCTCGTCATAAAGTACTGGTTCACACTGTTTCTGTTTTTCGGGCGAAAGTTCAAAGTATGGCTGAGAGTTAGGCCACTGTATGAGGCAAAAGTATTGTTCCGGTTCGGGCTTTCTCTTAAACTGGTTGATATAATCAAATTCTGTAACATACCTTGCACCATTATCTCCGCTGGTAAAACAGGGGTAGCCTATAGCATTGTCTTCGAAGTGAAGCGTGTCTTCCGGAAATTCTACAAGTACGTACAGATTGCTATCCCACGCCTGTCCGCATGAATAACATTCGTGCTGATGAATGGAATGATTGTAGCCAACATTTTTATTCCTGCACATAGGACAATGTGTATTTATCTTTCGGGGAATATTCATGCATTCTTCTGCAACAATATTGAGTATGTCCTGATACCCGTTATCGTTTAAGGCATCTTTTATTTTGTCTGCCATGGTCAGCATATCGCTTTCATCAAGCTTGGAGGTGTCAAATCCGTTGTCCTCCAGTTCTTGTTTGGTAATGCCGATGATGGGAAATAGTTTGTCCTCCTCTGATGTGCGGTGAGCTTTGGAAAGGATATCGAGAATTATGACTTTTGCTTGTGATATTCCATTTCTGTAGCCTCGTGGATAACCTTCCCGATTAGATAGGTAGGCGTGTGAGGCGTTAGCCCATTCACTAATTTCGTTGATAATTTCTTCTGGTGTCATATTGATTTGATTTTGAGGACGAAACAATACCGCCCAATGTTAATTACCGGATGTTGGTTTTGATATATTCTTTATCTTCATCCCAAAGAGGAAGTCCGAGGTTAAGTATCATTAAGACGACTTGCTTTTCACCGACCAGTTTCACCGCATGATTGCGCAAATCGGTATCGTTGAGGGCATGGGCTTTGCCGATGAGCAATTCGGCTGTTTCAAGTTGCTGTTTACGGAAGTTGTCGCATTCTGCTTTAAGATGTAGAGCTTTCTTATAGAATGTAGCAAGAATTGTGCTTTGACTGTGCTTCTTGAAGTCTTTGCAAAATTCGTCTTTATCCATGTTATCTGCTTTCAAATACATTTTCTCAATCAGATTATACTCCTCGGATGTTGGGGTTAATCGGGTTCTCTCTGAAAATTCTTGTAATGTCATAATCGTATAACTTTTAATAGTTTTAACTTTATTCTGTTATTGTCATTTTCTTCTTGTATTCTAATATTTCACCCATTGTTATCCATTCAGGTTTCTTATCTTCGTCGAAACTATCATGTAACTTTATCATAAGTTCGATTTGCAGATCTTCGTTGTGAGCCCACAAATGCTTGGGATATCTGTTGCCATAGCCAAGGTAATAGTTGCAATCAGTTTTAAGGCGGTCTAAAAGTTGGTATCTGAATTCTGCATTACGTTGGATAATATCCTCTATTATTGTTTTCCATTCTTCTGTTTTATTAGCTGCGGTTCTGTTCATCTTTGTTTCTTTTTAGAATTAATATTTTGTTTCCCTTTCATTATCATTTCGCGGAAAGGTTACTATTTTTTCAGCTTTTTTGATTGCATGTGATTCCTGCAAGGTTTTCAGGGAAAATACCTTTTTATGCCTAAAAAGGAAGATTTTGCATGAAAAGCCAGAGGCGGTACCTTGCATCGGAATGCATAGAGATGCAAGTAACTTTGCGGAAAAAAAAGTGGGCTTTGCGTGATTGATGGTATAGTTTTTATAAAAGGAAATATGAGGTATTTAAAAGTGGATTGTCATAACTGAGTATAAGAGGTTAGGGAATTGATGATCTTAAAAAGTTTATAGAAAACAGCAATACCTGTCTGAGTTTGTAGTTCAAACAGGTATTGATCCGGAATTATGTCGCCCAGAAGGAATGTTGTCATGCTCCCGTAGCGGGAGTGTAATTTAAACTCTGTCTGGTTTCTATTTCTTTTAAATCACAACAAATATAATTTTTTCTTTTTGGATT
>PPYF01129396.1_pt1 | contig 49234 bp, 42 predicted proteins | sample 1559871 | NCBI WGS metagenome assembly PPYF01 (sample SAMN08240021, study PRJNA423297) | Human gut metagenome, whole genome shotgun sequencing project.
GATTCCATGCTTGTAAAGACAACCGGGAAGCGGTTCAGGAAGCGGATCTTGTTTTTCTGGCGGTTAAGCCGGTAGTGGTGGAGTCGGTTCTGGAGGAGATACGGGATGTCTTGTGCGATAAGGTGCTGGTATCCATTGCCGCAGGCGTGAAGGTAAGCCGTTTTACCGCAGTATTGGGTGAACAGGTGAAGCTGGTCCGAACCATTCCGAACCTGCCCGCTTTGGTAGGCGAAGGGTTGAGCGGACTGTATTTTGCGCCGTTCCGAACAATTGGTGCGGAGGAGAAAGAGGCGGTGGAAGCGCTGTTTTCTTCCTTTGGCAAGTATGTGGTGGTAGACAGAGAAGGACTAATCGATGAGATGGTTGCTGTAACGTCCAGCAGTCCCGCTTATTTTTGCCTATTGGCGGAAGCCATGGCAGACGGTGCGGTGCGGGCGGGATTTACGAGACAGCAAAGCTATTTGATGGTAGAGCAGGCTATATTGGGGACAGCCAAACTCTTATTGGAGACGGGAACGCATCCTGCCGTATTGAAAGATCAGGTTTGCTCACCGGGCGGAACGACGATTGAATCGGTTGCGGCACTGGAAAAGTCCGGCTTTCGAAACTGTATTCTGGAGGCCATGGAGGCCTGTGCCAAGAAGGCGAGAGGATAATGCATGAAACGTGTTCAGATTTATACGGACGGCGCTTGCTCCGGTAATCCGGGGCCGGGTGGGTATGGCGCCATTTTGCTATACGATGGACAGGAGAAAGAAATCAGCGGCGGCGAACCGGAGACGACAAATAACCGTATGGAACTGACTGCTGCCATCGAAGCGCTCCAATTGCTGAAAGAGCCTTGTGAGGTGGAACTTTTTTCCGATAGCTCTTATCTCGTAAATAGTTTTCTGGAAGGCTGGATCGAGAATTGGGCACGTCAGGGATGGAAAAAGGAAAAAGGTGAGTTGAAAAATACCGATCTGTTTCAGATTCTGTACCGTTTGTCCCAGCAGCACACCATTACTTGGAGGAAGGTCAAAGGCCATAGCGACAACGCCTACAATAATCGATGTGACCGGTTGGCGGTGGACGCGGTAGAAGCAGTTAAAAAAGCCATGTCGGCTGAGACTGAGCCGGTACCGCTCCGAGATCAGGAGTACGTGGGAGAGTTGACGGAAACCGTTTTGACAGCTCAGGAAACATTCCATGGGCGCGTGTTTCAGGTAGAGCTGCTGGATGTTCAGCTGCCAAACGGTCGTGTGTCCAAACGGGAAGTGGTTCGTCATTCCGGCGGCGCTTGCGTGGTAGCGGTAGAAAAGGACGGCAGCGTTTACCTGGTTCGGCAGTTCCGGACGGCTGCAGGCAGGGAAATGCTGGAGATTCCCGCTGGCAAGCTGGAACCGGGCGAGGACCCGCTCCTCTGCGCTACCCGGGAATTGGAGGAAGAGATCGGCAGGAAAGCGGGAACGGTACGGTTCCTAACCTCGTTTTATCCCACGCCGGGCTATTGTGCGGAACAGCTGTTTCTCTACCTCGCAACCGATCTGGTAAAAAGTCATCCGCACCGGGATGAAAACGAATTTTTACACATTCAAAATTATCCGTTGGAGGAAGTGCTGGATCTGATTCAGACAGGGCAAATCCACGATGGCAAGACGATCGTGGGAATCCTTCTCGCCGCCAGGATTCTGGGCCGCTAAGCGCGGAAGATGCGGAATTCGTCCGCATGGAACGGCAGCTCCGGGCATATATTTTCTTGTGATCAAGTTTACGGAGTTGCCGCATTCCATGATACAAAACTTTCTTTATTCCATCAAGACGGGGCAAGGACTGTCTGAGAATACCGTCCTATCTTACCAATATGATTTGGAAGCTTTTTGGGAGTATTTGCAGCAGATGCGCGTCCAAGCGCCGCAGGACATCAACAAAGCGCAGATTGTTTCTTATTTGTTCTATTTGAAGCGGGCGGGCCGCGCATCCGCCACCATATTGCGCAATGCCGCCTCCATTAAACGGTATTGCAAATATCTTCTGCAGGAGGGTATCCTTCAAGAGAATCCCTGCGAGGGACTGACTCTGCCCAAAGCGGAGCCCCGCTTTATTGCTCCGCCTGATTTCACCGATGTTCAGATGCTGCTGGGACAGATCGATGACCATTCCGTGAAAGGAAAACGAGATAAGGCGATGGTCAGTCTGGTAGCCGGTACCGGCATGCAGGCATCGGAACTGCTGGCACTCAATCTGGAACATGTTCGACCGGATGCAGCGCTTTTGCAGTACCGGAAAGGCAAGGGAGAACAATTCTATCCCTTGCCGGAAAACGTATGTTCCCACCTTTTGGTATATCTGCGGGAAAGCCGGCCTCATTTAGCGGATCAGGAAGAGCCTGCGTTGTTCGTCAATTTTTCCGGTCAGCGCATGACCAGACAGGGGTTTTGGAAGATTGTCAGCTCCTACCGGGAAAAGGCCCATCTGGAGACGGCGATCACCCCGCGTAATTTGCGCCACACTCTGCCGGGCTAACGCTGTCCCTTGCAGTAGGAAAGAATGCTTTGCGCGGCCATGGCGCCTTGTCCCACCGCCACTGCGATTTGCCGGAACGAGGCTGCGCAGTCGCCTGCTGCGTAAATGCCATCGATGTTCGTCCTCATGGCGCTGTCCGTGATGACCATGCCGTCCTGAAACGCCAGACCGAGACGTTTGGCAAAATCCAAGGCGGATGGCCTGGCCAGCGCCACAAACAAACCGGCTATGGCTTTCCGGCTTCCATCTGCAAAGAGAAGCTGTTCCAATACCTCCTGTCCCTGCAGCGCCTGGATGGGAGTCCGAATAATCGGAAAGGCTTGGGCTCGCTGTTTCATTTCCCGGGAAATAATCAGTTCCTGCCCGTTGGTACAGATGGTAACATTTTTGGTAAAATTAGAGAGTTCTTCCGCCTCATGAACGGCGTAGTCCTGGTTGCCTAAAATAGCCACTTCTTTATTTCGGTAGAAAAAGCCATCGCATGTGGCGCAGTAGCTGACGCCGTGTCCGGCAAATTCTTGTATGCCTGGAATCGCCGGCTGGGGGAGCGGTTTTCCCGTTGCCAGAAGAATGGTTTGGCCCTGATAATGCTGGCTGGAAGTCACCACATCGAAGCCGGCAGGCGTATTTGCCTGAGGCGCCTGCATCTCCAGCCCCAACACCTCTCCGGTAACCAGCTGCGCGCCAAACCGTTCTGCCTGCCGTATTCCGTTTTGCAGCAGCTGTGTTCCGGAAATCGAATCCGGAAAGCCGAAATAGTTGTCGATCTGTTCGGCTTTCTCCAGGCTGCCGCCATCTTCTGTTCCGATCAGCAGCACGGAAAGCGATGCGCGGGCCAGGTAAACGGCCGCCTGCAGACCGGCCGGCCCTTTTCCAATGATAATCGAATGGTACATGCGAACCTCACAATCCTTTCTTGTCACATTTTACACAAGACAGTCATATTATATACTAAAACACTTTTCGGAGGTAGTAGTATGCCTAATTTATTTGAAAAGATCGATAATAAGATCCTGGCGGCGAAGATTGAGCAGGGGATGGCGATGCTGAAGAACCAGAGCCCGGAAGAATTGTCCAAACGCGTCAGCAAAGTAGACAAAGACGAAGTTATGAAAAAATTAGATGAAATAGATACCAATAAAATCAAAGAAATGAACATAGACCTGAATAAGATCAAGAGCCAGCTTACCCAGGCAGATATCGAGAAAGTACGTAAGGTAGCAGGGAAAGATGGCGAACAAATCGTCAACAAAGTTATGCAGATCCTCAATAACGCGGGAGGAAAATAATGGACAGTGAATTGGAGGATAAAATCAAGCAGATCGGCAGTATGTTCGGTTTTGATAATATCCCCGACAACATTGGCGACATCATCGAATCGGTAGCCGGCAATCTGGGCAGCGGCGACGCATCCCGTCCGGCTGCCGCGGATAATCCATCTGGCGAAGAACCGGAATCGTACTCCGAATGGGGGGAACGGCAGCCGAATCCGCCACAGAGGCCGGGGCCGGAGGAAGACGAAGGAAATTTGTTCGGCGACCTGAAACCGGAGGACATGATGATGCTGATTCACAAATTCAAGTCCGTGAGCGACGCAGGAAAAAACGACAGCCGGGTTAAGCTCTTGCGGGCGCTGAAGCCATTCCTTAACGAAAAAAAACAAGCGAAAATCGGAAGTTGCATCCGGCTGATGTCCCTTGCTCAGCTGGCAAAGACAAAATTATAGGGTGATTTGTATGGCAAACAACAGACGAGGCGGTAGATATTCCTATCCGCCTCATTCCAATGGAAGAAGGGGATCCCCGCCGTTCCGGCCTTCAACGCCGGAAACTGTTGTTGTGCCGCCTCCCTGCGAACCGCGCCCTTGCCCGCCGCCGAATCCGGAACAAGATTGCAGGACGGCTTGTCCGCCCTCTTCCCATCACCCGTCTACTTTGCCGCCTGCACCGCCGGAGAAAGCTCCGGCTTCCGATCTGATTGGCGGCATTCTGGATAAACTTAAGTCCTTGCTGAGCAAGCTCTTAGGCAGGCCGGCGGAATTTGACGATCTTTTGTTGGTAGGGCTGATCGTGGTCATTCTGCTGGAAAACCGGAAGAAGAAAAAAGAGCCGGGCTGTCATGAAACAGGAGAAGAAGGTGACCTGGAAATTTTATTGGTGATGCTGGCATACCTGTTGTTCTAAAATTAGGACTGTTCCTTTTTTCCCTTTTGTGTTATATTGTTACAGATAGAAAAAGGAATGTGGTGAACGATATTGCAGTATGACATCTTGAATCAGTCCGTCAAAGATCTGCCGGGATACGAATACGATTGTTCCTGCGGCAGACATCATCGCGTAGATATCCATTCCATTCAATTGGGACATGGCGTAATCGAAATGCTTCCTGAGCTGTTGTCCCCTTTCCGGAATCGTACGGTTCTGCTGGTCTCGGATGCCAATACATGGGGGATCGCCGGAGAAAGAGTACGGGATCTGCTGGAGGGACAAGGATACCGGGTAGCGCTGCACCGGGCCGAAGCGGAAACGTTTTCCTCCGTGGTGCCAAATGAACTTGCCTTGGGAAAATTATTGGTTGCTGCGGAAGAGGATGTGGGAGTGCTGCTGGGGGTTGGCAGCGGCACCATCAACGATATCTGTAAATTTGTTGCGTACAAAATCCAGCTGCCTTCCATTATTGTGGCAACGGCTCCTTCCATGGACGGGTACGCTTCCAATATGGCGCCTTTGGTACTGCACAAACAAAAGATCACGTACAAGACACAATATCCATATGGTATCGTAGCGGATACGGATGTGTTGAAAAACGCGCCGCGCACCATGCTGCTTGCCGGTTTTGGAGATGTGGTGGGGAAATATACTGCGTTGACGGATTGGCGGTTAACCACCGCTGTCAACCAGGAATATTATTGTCCGGTGACGGCGGAGCTGGTCCAGAGGGCGGTAGATCTTTGCGTCGGCAATGTGGGACCCTATTTGGCCAGAGAGGAAATTGCTATGGAGCGGATGATGGAGTCCTTGGTGCTGGCTGGCATCGCCATGGGACTGGTTGGAATTTCCAGGCCCGCGTCCGGCAGCGAGCATCATCTAGCTCATTTCTGGGAACTGGATGCTCTCGCCAAAGGCCAGGAGCATCCGCTGCACGGGAATTCCGTTGGGGCCGCATCCATTGTGACAGCGGAAGCATATCGGCTGATGGGGGAGCGTTTTACCCTGATTCGTGATATGAACGCACCGGATCCGGCGTTTCTCCGTAATCTTTATCGGCAGGCCGGCGCGGCATTGTCTCCGGCTGATTTGGGAATCCCGAAAGATGTTTTCCGAGACAGCGTCAACAACGGATACCGGATTCGGCCGCGTTATACCATTTTTAATTATACGAAAGACCAGGGACTGCTTCCTTGGCTGGCGGACGCAGTGACCGATATTTTTTACAGCTGAGAGGTGTGAAACGTTGAATTTGATTGCTGACCAATGGACGGATTACGAAGTTTTAGATGCAGGCGGCGGAAACAAACTGGAACGGTGGGGAAACGTGATATTGGCCCGGCCGGATCCTCAGGTTATTTGGCCGGTATCCGCGCCGTCTCTTTGGAAAAAAGCCGATGCTGTTTATCATCGCAGTGCCAGTGGCGGAGGTCATTGGGAAATGACAGGAACATTGCCTGAAAGGTGGACCGTTTCATATGGAGCACTGAAGTTTTTTGTTGAGCCAACCGGATTCAAACATACCGGACTGTTTCCGGAACAGGCAAGTAATTGGGACTGGATGCAGCAAAAAATCGGACAAGCCGTTGCTTCCGGCCGGGAAGTAAAGGTACTGAACCTATTTGGTTATACGGGTGCGGCTACCGCTGCTTGTGCCGCGGCGGGGGCGAAGGTTTGCCATGTGGATGCCTCAAAAGGGATGGTAACACGGGCAAAAGAGAACGTTTTGCTATCCGGTCTGGACCGGGCGGAGGTACGGTATTTGATCGATGACGCGTTTAAGTTTGTTAGCCGTGAGATCCGGCGCGGAAATCGTTATGACGGCATTGTGATGGATCCGCCTTCTTATGGAAGAGGGCCGGGGGGAGAAGTTTGGAAGCTGGAAGATCAGTTGGCCTCTTTTGTTCAGGAGACAGCCGGATTGCTGTCGGATAATGCTTTGTTTTTCCTTTTAAATTCTTATACCACCGGATTGTCGTCCCTTGTAACCGGCAACTTGCTTCAGTTGCTGGTGAGAACAAAGAAAGGCGGAAACGTTACCTGCGGCGACCTATGCCTGCCCATAACGGCTTCAACGGATCTGCTGCTGCCATGCGGCTCGTTTGCTCGGTGGGAGGCGTAACGGATGGAGCGGTACCGGCCGGGAGGCTTAACAACCAGCAATGGATTGGAGATCATTTACGAAGACAATCATTTTCTCTCCGTGGTAAAGCCTGCGGGCGTACTGTCCCAGGGCGATGGATCCGGGGGACCGGATATGCTGGAGCTGCTTCGGCAGGATCTGATCCGGCGGTACCAGAAGCCCGGAAATGCTTTTGTAGGATTGGTTCATCGTCTGGATCGCAATACCGGCGGCACCATGGTATTTGCCAAAACTTCCAAAGGCGCGGCTCGTTTGTCTGCTCAGCTTCGCGAGAAAAGCTTTTGCAAGGGATATTTTGCCATTGCACAAGGAGTTGTTCGACCGGCTTCCGGTTATTATACCCATTTTCTGTTAAAAACGGAGACCACCAATAAGGTAGAGGAAAAGGCCGCAGGAAAACCCTGTATTCTGCGTTATTTTACAGTGGAACATAATCGGGAGGACACACTTCTGTTTGTCATTCCGGTTACCGGAAGGACCCACCAGATCCGGGCTCAATTTTCTTTGGCCGGGCATCCTCTTGTGGGAGATGGCAAATACGGAATCGCAGGGAGAGGCGTCCGTCATCTGGCGCTATGGTCTTCCGTTTTGTTGGTTCGTCATGCGACCCAGGACAAGCAGCTGTGGTTTCAAAGTGAGCCTCCGGCGTGTTTCCCATGGGACAGGTACGCTTCCTGCTGTTACCGTCATTACGCGGATCAATGTGGAACGGCGGTTTTTACAGAGACGAAAGGAATCGGGCTTCTATGAAAAACTTAGAATTGATTGCCACTGCCGCGTTTGGTTTGGAATCGGTCGTGAACCAGGAGCTGGAACGTCTGGGCTATCGAGAACGTCGGACGGAGAATGGCCGGATTACCTACCAGGGAGACTGGGACGCGATTTGCCGTTCCAACCTTTGGCTGCGCTGCGCCAACCGGGTCTTCCTGAAGCTGGGCGAATTTCCCGCGCGGTCCTTTGAGGAACTTTTTCAGGGCGTGAAGGCTTTGCCTTGGGAAGAGTGGATCCCGGCGGACGGCGTTTTTCCTGTTACGGGAAAGTCCGTCAAATCCACGCTTCATAGCATTCCGGATTGCCAGGCAATCGTCAAAAAGGCGATTGTAGAAAGGTTAAAAACCATTCATCACCAAGACTGGTTTCCGGAGACCGGCGCACGGTATCCGGTAGAATTTTCTCTTTTGCAGGACCGGGCTATCCTTTGTCTGGATACGTCCGGCCACGGCTTGCATCGGAGAGGCTACCGAGAAGAAACCGGGAAAGCGCCAATCAAAGAGACGCTGGCCTGCGGGCTCCTTTATCTCAGCCACTGGAAGCCGGACCGTGTGTTGCTGGACCCTTTTTGCGGTTCCGGCACGATTCCCATTGAAGCGGCTATGATGGCGAAAAATCAGGCCCCGGGCCTGCGGCAGACTTTTGTCAGCGAGACGTGGAGCCAGATTCCGTCTTACGTATGGCAACGCGCCAGACACGCCGCGGAGCAGGCTGTGATTCTTTCTCCCAAGCCGAGAATTTACGGGTCGGATCATGATTATTTTGCAATTCGTTTAGCAAAAAAGCATGCTGAGCTGGCAGGTGTGGCCGATTGGATTTCTTTTCAAAAAATTGACTACGCGGCTACGTCGTCCCGGTATCAATATGGTTATGTGATCACCAATCCGCCTTATGGCGAACGGTTGGGTGACAGGAAAGAAGCGGAAACCTTATACGCCGGGATGGGCCGGCATTTTGCCAAATTTGATACCTGGTCTTTTTCGATCATTTCCTCTCATCCGGAAATGGAGCGGTTCTTCGGAAGAAGAGCGGATAAAAAGCGCAAACTATACAACGGCGCACTGCGCTGCGACGACTATCAATTTTTTGGTCCCAAACCGCCGTTCCGGATGGACGGTGGGCAGCATCTGGGGGAAACAGGAGGGGAAAAGGCTTGATTTTTCCCATAAAAACCAGAAAAAAGAGAATAACAGCTTGACGAGTGGAGATTTTAATACTATAATGTCGTCGTGTAAAGAAACTTTTAGGAGGTAAATATTATGAAAAAGACTGATTTAGTTGTGGCAGTTTCTGAGAAGACAGGGATGTCTAAGAAAGACAGCACCGCAGCTGTCGACGCGGTCTTCGCTGCGATTACCGATGCTCTTGTTGTGGGGGACAAAGTTTCCTTGGTTGGATTTGGAACGTTTGTTGTGAAAGAGAGAGCGGCTAGAGAAGGCGTAAATCCCGCGAAGAAGGGTGAGAAGATCATGATCCCTGCCACCAAGGTACCTTCCTTTAAAGCGGCAAAAGCGTTGAAAGACGAAATTAAGGGTTGATATTATGAATTTAGTAGTAACGAAAGACATGATCATTTCTGATGTGATAAAGTTGGACAAGGGTACTGTGCCGATTTTGATGGAGCACGGACTGCATTGTCTGGGATGTCCGTCTGCCACCGGAGAGAGTTTGGCGGTGGCCTGTGAAATCCATGGGATTGACGTTGATGCGCTTCTTTCCGCATTAAATGAATATCTGGCAACACTTTGATTTTCGTACGCTTCGTACGCGCTATCGGCAACGAAACGCCCCTGTTCAGGGCGTTTTTGTTTTTGCGGAGCCATTTGTTTTTTTGTTTCCCTATTCCTGCTATTCCGGATGGAACCGATTTTTTGGGGATAGGAAATAGCTTTTTTTACGCATCTTGCTTGCCGTAATGGCATTGCTTGTATTTTCTCGAAAGAAGCCGGCCGCTTTTTTGCTGCTTGTGCGAATAATCTGTTTTCTTTTGTTGACAGGCAGGATATGGTTATGGTATACTAAAAAGCACTGTGCGGTATCCGCGCAAAATAAAGTGTTTAGTACGGACGGTCCTCTGCCGCTTCATGCACGAACGTCTACACGGAGGGAGTTGAATGAAGAGATGGATATTATCAAAGCTGTAGAAGCAGATTATCTGAAAGATTCCGTTGCGCCGCTGGAAATCGGTGACTACGTGAAAGTGCATGTCAAAGTCAAAGAAGGCACCCGGGAGAGAATTCAGGTGTTTGAAGGAATGGTCATTGCCAAGCAGGGCGAGGGCTTAAAGGAGACTTTTACCGTAAGACGGATTTCCTATGGTGTCGGCGTGGAGAGAGTATTTCCGGTACATTCTCCTAAGATTGCCAAAGTGGAGACGGTTCGCCACGGTAAAGTGAGAAGAGCAAAATTGTATTATTTGCGTGGCAGAGTTGGAAAAGCCGCCAAGGTTGTAGAAAGACTGTAATCGTTTGATATACGAACAGATCGCCTGCGATTGCAATCAATCGCAGGTTTTTTGTTTTCCATAACAATGCAGCAGGAAGGAAAATCGATATGATTATTATTTTAAAACCGCAGACACCTCAGGCAGAAATTGACAAATTGACCGATATGCTGACCTCGAAAGGGGTCAGTGTTAGTCCGGTTATCGGAAAAGACCTGATTATTTTAGGATTGGTTGGCGATACCCACAACATCGACCCCGCGCAGATCGAAGCCAATCGGAACGTGGAGCGGGTCATGCACGTAGCGGAGCCTTTTAAAAAAGCAAACCGCATGTTCCATCCGGATGCAACCACACTGGAGGTGGGAGGCCATACGATTGGCGGACAGCAGCTTACCCTAATTGTCGGCCCTTGTTCTGTGGAAAGTGAGGAACAGATCTGCACCATTGCCCAGGAGGTAAAGGAAGGCGGCGCTCATATGCTGCGAGGCGGCGCGTTCAAACCCAGGACTTCTCCTTATGCGTTTCAGGGCCTGAAATATGACGGGCTGGAACTGTTGATGGAAGCCCGGGAAAAAACGGGATTGCCGGTGGTTTCTGAGATTATGTCGGTCCGGGATATCGACATTTTTGTTCAGGAAGTGGATGTGATTCAGGTCGGTGCCAGAAACATGCAGAATTTTGATCTATTGAAGGAATTAGGAAAGACGCACAAACCGATCCTGCTGAAGAGAGGGCTGTCCGCTACCATCGAAGAATGGCTGATGTCGGCGGAGTACATCATGGCCGGAGGAAACGAGCGTATCGTGCTGTGTGAACGCGGGATCCGTACCTTTGAAACATATACCAGAAATACGTTGGATATCAGCTCCATACCGGCCGTGAAGAAGCTTAGCCATCTGCCCATCGTGGTAGATCCCAGTCATGCTACCGGAAAGTGGTGGATGGTGGATCCCATGGCCAAGGCAGCCATCGCGGCCGGAGCGGATGGATTGATCATTGAGGTTCACAACGACCCGGCGAATGCGCTTTGCGATGGCAATCAGTCCATTAAGCCCAAAGTATTCTGCGATTTGGTGAAAGAGCTTCGGTTGATTGCCCAGGCGGTGGGCAGAGCGATTTAAAGGAGTAATGGATCATGAAAATTGTGATTGTCGGGCTGGGCGTGATCGGCGGATCCTTTGCTCTTGCTCTGCAGGAGGCCGGCTACCGGGACGTGTTTGGTGTGGACATTGATTCCGATACCATTACAAAAGCAAAAACAAGAGGGTTGATCGCGGATGGAGGAACAGACGCTGCTTGTTTCCTGCCGGAAGCGGACCTGGTGGTGTTGGCGTTGTATCCGACACTGGTCATTCCTTTTGTCCGGCAATACCGGTCGTGTTTCACTTCGCGTACCGTTCTGACGGATACCACCGGTATCAAAATGACGCTGATCCGGGACATTCAGGAGATTTTGCCGGAATCCGTTGACTTTGTATTTGGACATCCTATGGCCGGCCGGGAGAAAAAGGGAATTGAATATGCTAGCAAAGAGGTTTTCCGAGGAGCGAATTATCTAATTACGCCTACCGAGCAGAACCGTCCGGAAAATTTGGATTTGGTGGAAAATCTGGCGTATGAACTGGGCTTTGGCAGCGTCCGGCGTGTAGCGCCGGAACAGCACGACGAGATCATCGGCTTTACTTCGCAGCTTCCTCATGCGATGGCGGTGGCTCTTGTCAACAGCGATGTGGAAGGCCGTGATACAGGGCGCTTTATTGGAGACAGCTATCGGGATCTCACTAGAATCGCCAACATCAACGCGGATTTGTGGAGTGAATTGTTTCTGGGAAATCGTCAGAACCTGCTGCAGGCCATTCAACATTTTGAGCGGGAGTTGGATTTGATTAAGGATGCCGTGGTACGGGAGGATCCGGAACAGCTTCAACGGTGTTTCCGGCGTGCCGCTGCCAGAAGAGAGCGGCTATAGGCGGAAAACAAGAACGAGGAAACAAGCAGTTGCATTTTGAGGAGAAAAGAGGTACAATAATTCCGTATTTTGAACATTGATAAATGAAGATTGCCGCAGCGCCGCCTGATGCAGGAGGCGTATTCATGATAGCAAAAAGAGTTTCCTTTTTTCGAAGAAAAAAGTCACGCTTCGGTGGGCAGAACAATTCTCTTCCTAGGGCGGTAGCCTTTGTGGATTACGAGCATTGGTATATTTCTATGGAAAAAATCCACCACCGGAGACCTAATATACAAGCTTGGTTTGACGATTTAAAACAAACTTGCAACATTGTGGAAGTCATTTTCTTTGGGAATTTCACAAAATTTCGAGAGAAAGAAAAAGAAATCAAACGGATCCGGGCTTTCACAAACAAAATTATCGACACGTACAACCCTGATTTATATTATAAAAAGGATTATACTGATTTTATTATTCTGGATAATATCTACCAAAAAGCATTGCTCAACCAGGATATGGAAACCTTTATTATTTTTTCCGGAGACGGGCATTTTAGTTCCGCCGCCGCTTTTTTGAAAAATTTTTGTGATAAGAAGGTTTGCATTTACGGAGTCAAGGGATGCATCAGCAACAATTTGGTCAAAAGTGCTGATATCATAAGAGAGGTCCCCTTCGACATAGAAATCGAGGCTCCCTATTACAACATGATTTTTACCGCGCTGAAAGACCGCGAAGCAAAGCAGGAGGCGCAGTCCACGTTTATGCGTACCGTGGATACGGTATCTTCCTCCAATCATGTTGGAAACGATAAGATCAGAAATGCGCTGGTTTCACTCATCAATCAGGGATACATTGTTCAAGTACAAGAGAAAACGCAAACAAACGAACCGATCCGGGCCCTTCATGTGGACTGGCAGAAGGTTACCAGCGACAACATCTGGATGAAGGATGCTGTCTTGATTTAAATAAATCGGTGCTGCGGTAATTGCCATTTATCTGCCGGAAGGCGGATTTTTTTATTTTTACCAGCAAGGAGATGGTTGCGATGCCACTACATCCGATGGGGCCGCCGCCGTTTGGCGGCTTTGATGAGAACCGGCCCCCGAAACCAAAACAGATCCGGGACATACCACGATACCTGTCTCAGCTGTTTTCCGGTTTTTTTTCCCGCTTGTTTTACGTGTTCCGTCTGGTGTGGAAAACGAGACCCTGGATTTTGTTTGCCATGTTGTTTATGGCGGTTTTTAACGGCATTATGCCGGTGCTGAACGCCCAGATCGGGGCAAGGCTGCTGAACTCCCTGGCGGACGCCTATGTGGGGAAGGCTGCATTTCAGACGGTAATGGGACTGCTGATTCTGCAATTTGCTTATTTATTCGTCAATAGCCTGATTCAAAATGTATACACGATCCTCAATCGAATCGGCGGCGAACTGGTCACGAACCATATTAAGCAGAAAATTATGAACAAAGCCAAGGAGGTAGATCTGGCCAGCTTTGATCGGCCCGGATTCTACGAAAAGCTGGAAAACGCTAATCGGGAGGCGGGACAAAGGCCTACGCAGATCATTGGTTCCACTTTCAGCATTGTCAGTACCATCATCAGCATGGTTAGCTTTGTCGTCATCCTGTGGGCCATCAGCCCTTTCGCGCCGTTCCTGATCGTTATCATATCGGTTCCCTCCGCTATCATCAATTTTGTATACCGGAAGAAGAACGTCAATTATATGAGACGGCGTTCGAAAGACCGACGGCAGATGACCTATTTTTCCAATTTGATGGTGGATAAGGACATGGTCAAAGAAATCCGGCTGTTTGCCCTGTCCGATGAGTTGGTACAGCGGTATCATTCTGTTTTTCTGCGCTATTTTGCTGGCCTCAAAAAGCTGATCGTCCAGGAAGGCGTGTGGCATATTGTCCTGACCGTGCTTTCCAATCTGGTGAACTGCGGTCTATTCCTATATGTTGCCAAGGGAGTATGCGACGGAACGGTTCCCGTTGGCGATTACGCGCTGTATACCGGCGCACTGAATCAGATTTCGCTGGGGGTTGCCTCGCTGATCGGCACGACCGCTACCATATATGAGGGAACGCTGTTTATTGATAACATGATTTCCTTTATGAAAGAAAAGAAGACCATTGTTCCTCTGCTGCCGGATCCGCTGCCTCTTAGCCGGAAGAAGGGACATTCCATTGTTTTCGAGCATGTTAGTTTCCGTTATCCCGGAACCGTGCGGAATGTGCTGGAAGATATCAATCTCACTTTGAATCCGGGGGAAACGGCTGTTTTGGTTGGCCTGAACGGGGCGGGGAAGACGACCTTAATCAAATTGCTGACGCGCTTGTATGATCCCACAGAGGGAACCATTTATTTGGATGGGCAGGATATCCGCGCCTACCAGGTAGAGGAACTGTACAAGTTGTTTGGTATTATTTTTCAGGATTTTGGAAAATATGCTGTGTCGGTTGCGCAAAACATTTCCTTTGGTGATTTGTCCAAAAAGGAAACACGGGAAGGGGTGGTACAGGCCGCGCGGCAAGGCAACGCCGAATCCTTTATTGACCGACTGCCAAACGGCTATGATACGCCGCTTATGCGGATTTTCGAAGAGAATGGTGTGGAGCCGTCCATCGGGCAATGGCAGAAACTTTCTATTTCCAGGGCGTTTTACAGCGATTCGGACATTCTGATTCTGGACGAGCCAACCGCAGCATTGGATCCGTTGGCGGAACAAGAAATTTTCAATCAGTTTGACGCGTTGCGACAGGATAAAACGACGATTTTTGTCTCTCACCGGTTATCCAGCGCCACAACGGCTTCCAAAATTATTGTTTTGGAAAATGGCCGTATCCTGGAACTGGGATCTCACCGGGAATTGATGCGCCAGAAAGGACGGTATTATGAATTGTTCCATACCCAAGCCAAGCGTTATGTGACGCCGGAAGAAGACGCTGCTCCTTCTGCTGCGACATAATTGCTTCCTCCGGAATCTGGTAAGATGCGGGCACCGCGTTTCCGCTTCGCCCTGCCAGGAGGGAATGCGGCTATCGTAACAAAATGGAAATTATTTGTTTTTTATAGCGCGAGCTCCTTCCCAGGATAACATGACTGCGGAATGGAAGCTACTGCCGCAGGGGAGAAAACATTTGATTGACACCGTTTTGCCGTTCCCGTATAATGGAAACAACAAAAAGAAATGCTGGGAGGGTTGACGATGTCAGAAATCTTATCCAAGCCGCTGCTGCTTTTGGACAACAGCAACATGATGTCCGTGTTGAATGAAGGCGAATTTCGCTGCCAGAATTTGACGTTTCAGGAGGCACAGTCCATCATGGAGGTACATGCGGAATCCGATGTGCTGCGGTGTTTCACCAACAACGAAATCGAGACGGTAATTTTTGACTATTTGAATATCGCAAAGCGGGATTTCCCCTTTAAGCGAATCCGAAACATGAGGGTAGGACAGGATGCCATCGTGTTTAAGCTGTACATTTCTCCGTCGGAAACGCAGCCCGTGATTCAAGCAGACGACGGCGTAGAGGCTAAGAAAATCCAGAATGTGTATGTGTACTGCCAGTATTTACAGCGTCTGAAGTAAGTGGGCCTTGCCGTACGGTGAACTGCCGTCAGCCGGTGCGGCGGCAGTTTTGCTATTCTTATCTTGCTGCCGTTCCGGAAAGCGTTGGACGATGCTTTCCTTTGTTTTGTATTGGAGTGGGTTCCTTTTTGAATAATTTTCTAATATCCTTTCGTGCCGTTGCGCCCATGTTCCTCTTGATTGCCGTAGGGTATGGTTTAAAACGGATCGGGAAACTTCCGGAATCAGCGGCGTCGGTTATGAACAATCTGGTGTTTCTTGTTTTTTTGCCGGCGATGTTGTTCGGTAATATTTATCATACCGAATTGCAGAAGGCCATTCAGCCGGATTTGATTTTGTTTGCTGTGGCGGCTGTCCTTGCGGTATTTTTTCTGGCACTTGCCCTGGTGCTATGGATGGAAAAAAGCAATCCGAAGCGCGGGGTAATGGTTCAGGGGATGTTTCGCAGTAATTTTGTTATTCTGGGGCTGCCTCTGGTGGCAGCGTTGTTTGGTCAGCAGGAAGTAGGCGTTACCACGGTATTGGTTGCTATCGTTATCCCACTGTTTAATGTTTTGGCCGTTATTTCCCTGGAAATGTTCCGGCACGGACGCATCTCCTGTCTTCCGATTCTACGTGGAATTGGAACCAATCCTTTGATTCTGGCATCGTGTCTGGGCATTTTGGTGCTGCTGAGCGGACTGCGTCTTCCGATCGTCCTGGAAAGCGCGATTACCAGTCTCGGCTCTATTGCTACCCCCCTTGCTCTGGTGGTTCTGGGGGCTTCCTTCCATTTTGAAAAGGTAAAAGGCAACCGCCGCAATTTGATTGTTGCCGTTGCCGGCAGACTGCTGTTTGTGCCTGGCCTGGTTTTGCCTGTGGCTGTGGCACTGGGATTCCGGCAAGTGGAACTGGTTTCTTTGCTGGCTCTTTTTTGTTCGCCTACGGCGGTGTCCTCGTTTCCCATGGCACAGCAAATGGGGGGCGATGGGGAATTGGCCGGAGAGATTGTGGTATTTAGCTCGTTGTTTTCCTGCGTTACCATTTTTTTGTGGGTGTTCTTGTTCAAACAGCTGGGCTGGATTTGATTGGCGTCCAACGACAAGGTAAAAATCGTTCCGTTTCGTATTTGGAAAAAGCCGGGAAGCCGTCTTGGCTTGTTTTTGCCGAATCTCCAGCGGTATCCGCGCTTTTTTACGGGGCAGGCGTGGAACCGGACACCAAGACAGGATTTCGTTCGGTAGCGAACACGATTCCTCTGCGCGGAGATATTCGTCTCATAAGAAACCAATTTGGATGGACGCATCTGATGAGATCGACGACGTATGATCAAGCCAACCAACGAGGACAATCGGTATTGTGCTGCCGTAAAATCCAGGCCGAGAAAACAAGCCATAGGATGCTGCTGCTCCGTCGCCGGTTGGTTGTTTTTTACACCAAAATATGTTAAAATAAAAACACTTGTCGTATTTGCGGAAGGGAGGTTTTCTATGATTTGGCGAGAGATCCGTATGGAACAGGAAGAACGGCTGTCTTCCCGGGCCGCCAGGTCGGCAGAAAGTAAGGGACGGAAACTGCCGGAATCGCCTTGCGCGGTTCGATCCGATTTTGAACGGGACGCCAACCGGATTCTTTACTCAGAAGATTTCCGGCGGCTGCGGCATAAAACGCAAGTATTTTTTAATGCGAAAAATGATCACATTTGTACCAGGATGGAGCATGTCCTGTATGTTAACGCCATTTCCAATACCATTGGCCGGACGCTTAATCTGAACCAGGATTTGATTACCGCCATTGCTCTGGGTCATGACATCGGGCACGCGCCCTTCGGACACAGCGGAGAGCGAGCTTTGAATCGGTGCCTGCGGCAGGTCAATCCGGAACTGTCTTTTCGTCATGAATATCACAGTCTGCGGGTAGTGGATCGGCTTTCTACCCGAATCTCCCATGAAAAAATTTGTGAGAAGTGCGGTCTGAATCTGACTTACGAAGTGCGGGATGGCATTGTCAGCCATTGCGGAGAGAATTATCACGAGCATATTTTGTGGGCGGATCGGACCAAGAATCCAGAAGCCATTTATTCGGACGACCACCGGCAAGGGATGCCTTATACGCTGGAAGGATGTCTGGTTCGCCTGGTGGATAAGATCGCTTACGTGGGAAGGGACATTGAAGATGCGGTACGGGCCAGATTAATTGACTATCAGGATATTTCCCCTGAGGTGCGCCGGGAATTGGGGGCAACCAACGGAGAAATGATTAATACGTTAGTGGTGGATTTGATTGAGCACAGCTATGATACCGATACGATTCGCTTAAGCGACGCGAAGGGTGAGGCACTCCGGGAGATGATTCTGGAGAACAACAAATTGATCTACCAGTCGGATATGATCGTTCGATATGAGAAGAATGCTTACAATGCCCTGGAGGGGCTATTCTTTTTCCTGTATGACGCCGCCTCGGATATCATGAAGCAGAGGCGGGAGGGAAGACCTCTATCCGGTGCGCTTCCGCTCCGGCACGGGGACAACAAGGTGGTCCGCCGCCTTCTGGCCTTTATGGAAGACAAAGATTACCGGGAATCCGAATGGCCGGAACAAATTGTGGCGGATTACCTGGCAGGAATGACGGACGCATATGCATTGCAGTCTTATGAGGACTTATATTGGATTTGAGGAGGAATACTTTGGAAGATTGTCCATTTTACGCCTATCTGGGACGGATGAAATACATCAATCGCTGGGGACTGATGCGCAATACCGTAAGCGAGAACATACAGGAACATAGCTTGCAGACGGCGGTGCTGGCTCATAGTTTGGCTGTCATCAAGAACCGGTACTTCGGTGGGACGCTGGATGAGGGAAAGGCTTGCCTTTATGCATTGTTCCATGATGCCAACGAAATCATCACCGGCGATCTGCCCACTCCTGTGAAATACGATAATCCGGAACTGTGCCTTTCTTACCGGCAACTGGAAGCTCTATCAAAGGAAAAATTGCTGGCGATGCTGCCGGAGGACCTTCAAACGGTGTACCGGCCCATTTTATTCTATGAAGAACAGGATGCGGACTATTTCCCCATTGTGAAAGCGGCGGATAAGCTCTCCGCTTATATCAAATGTGTGGAGGAGGGGAAGGCCGGCAACAGTGAGTTTCGCAGCGCCCTGGAATCCATCGGCCAGTCCATGCGGGACATGAATCTCCCGGAATTGGACTATTTTATGGAGCATTTTCTGCCCGCCTACCAGCTTACTTTGGATGAGATGCTGCGGTAAAAAGATTGGACAAACGGCCTCTATTGCGATATAATTAATCCATTGGCAAGTTTGACAAATTCAGGAGGAGAGGTCTGCAAAGTTGAACAAAACATTGAGTGAAGCATCTGTGAATCGTTTGTTCGAAGCCATCCTGACATTGGAGACTGTGGAAGAATGCGGCAATTTTTTTGAAGACATCGGTACGATTGCGGAAATTAAGGCGTTTGCCCAGCGGCTTGAGGTAGCGCAAATGCTGAAATCCGGAAGTACCTATGGCGATATTGCCGCTCAGACCGGCGCAAGCACGGCTACGATCAGCCGTGTCAATAAGTGCTTGAATTATGGAACGGACGGTTATAACCTGGTATTGGAACGGCTGGCCGGACGCAGGGAGGGACTGCCGGCTGGGCAGGAAGATCAGATATCATAATTTTGAAGAAGGGATATTTTTATTATGGGGTTATTTGAGAAAATTTTTGGATCTTACAGCGACCGGGCGATGAAACAGCTTCGGCCGATTTTGCAGCAGGTAAACGTGCACGAGGATGAGATGCGTGCCAAATCCGACGAGGAGCTGCGGAATATGACGATCCTTTTCCGAGAACGGCTGGCGCAGGGGGAAACCACAGACGATTTGCTGCCGGAAGCGTTTGCGGTGGTCCGGGAAGCCGCTCGCCGTGTTCTGGGCCAGCGCCATTATGATGTACAGATTCTTGGCGGTATCGTCCTGCACCAGGGAAGAATCGCGGAAATGAAAACCGGTGAGGGAAAGACGCTGGTTTCCACGCTGCCTGCTTATTTAAACGCTTTGGAAAGCAAGGGGGTACACATTGTTACGGTAAACGATTATTTGGCGAAACGTGACAGTGAGTGGATGGGGAAGGTTTATCAATTTCTTGGTTTGTCGGTTGGCGTGATTGTTCACGGTTTGACACAGGCTCAGAGGCAGGAGGCGTATCGCTGCGACATCACTTATGCGACCAACAACGAATTGGGTTTCGATTATCTGCGTGACAACATGGTCATTCACAAAGAGCAGATGGTACAGCGGGATTTGCATTTCGCCATCGTAGACGAGGTAGACAGTATCCTGATCGATGAAGCCAGAACGCCGTTGATCATTTCCGGCGCCGGTGGGAAATCCAGTGAAATGTATGAGAAAGCCAACTCTTTTGTGGTTACCCTGGGGGCAAAGGTCATTAAGGAGACGGACAGCAAGGATTTGATGGAGGATGTAGAGGAAGACTATATCGTGGACGAAAAGGCCAAAACCGCTACGCTGACACAGTATGGTGTTAAAAAGGCGGAGAATTGGTTCGGCATAGACAATCTTTCCGATCCGGAAAATGCCACCATATCCCATCATATCAACCAGGCGCTGAAAGCGCATGGCGTCATGAAACGCGATATTGATTATGTGGTGAAAGACGACAGCGTCATCATCGTAGACGAGTTTACCGGACGCCTCATGTTTGGAAGACGTTATAACGAAGGGCTGCATCAGGCAATCGAGGCCAAGGAGCATGTGAAGGTGGAGAAGGAGAGCATGACGCAGGCCACCATCACCTTCCAGAATTATTTCCGGATGTATGAAAAACTTTCCGGTATGACCGGTACGGCGCAGACAGAAGAATCGGAATTCAATGATATTTATTCCTTGGATGTGGTGGTCATTCCCACGAACAAGCCGATGCAACGGCACGATTATCCGGATGCGGTATACAAAACGGCAAAGGGCAAATACAATGCGGTCATTGCCGATGTGGAAGAATGTCATAAGAAAGGGCAGCCTGTACTGATTGGTACGATTTCCATTGAAAAGTCGGAATACCTCAGCTCCCTGCTGAAGAAACGAGGCATCAAGCACAATGTACTGAATGCCAAGAACCATGAGAAGGAAGCAGAGATCGTGGCACAGGCAGGTAAATATGGAGCGGTTACCATTGCTACCAACATGGCTGGCAGAGGTACCGATATCATGTTAGGCGGCAACGCCGAGTATATGGCAAAGCAAGAAATGCGCAAGCGCGGGTACGACGACGAACTGATCTTGCAGGCGGATAGCTTTGCGGATACGAAAGACGAGCGGATTTTGGAGGCCAGACAGCTGTTCCGGGAACTGGAGAAAGAGTATTCGGAGGACATTGTCCGGGAACGGGAGAAGGTCCGGGAAGCCGGCGGCCTGTTTATTATGGGTACGGAGCGCCACGAATCCAGGCGAATCGACAATCAGCTGCGGGGCCGGTCCGGACGGCAGGGAGATCCGGGTATGTCCCGGTTCTACATTTCTCTGGAAGACGACCTGATGCGGCTGTTCGGTTCGGAGCGGATCAGCGGAATGGTGGAATCCCTGGGACTGCCGGAGGATCAGCCAATTGAACATCGCATCTTATCTTCTGCTATTGAAAGCGCACAGAAGAAGGTGGAAGGAAGAAACTTTGATATCAGAAAGCATGTTCTTCAATATGACGATGTCATGAACAAACAGCGGGAAGTCATCTACGCGCAGAGACGCAAGGTTCTGGATGGGGAGAACCTGAAGGAATCGTTCGAGAATATGATTCGCAGCCGGATACAAGGCATCGTGGAGGTGTATTGCCATGAGGACGCGCCCAAAGAGGAATGGGATTTCAAGACACTGAAAGAAGAATTGGCCGGTATCATACCCGTGGAATTGCTTGATGAGATCGACGAACAAAAAGATTCTTATAAAACCGGTGAAATTGTCAATACTATGATTGACAACGCGTTGCAGCGCTATGAAGCAAGAGAACAGGAGCTGGGCAGCGACATCATGCGTGAATTGGAACGGGTTGTCTTGCTGCGTGCAGTGGATGAAAATTGGATGACGCACATTGATGCCATAGATCAATTGAAATATGGCGTGGGGCTTCGGGCTTATGGACAGCGGGATCCGGTGGTGGAATACCGTTTTGAATCTTACGAGATGTTTGAGGATATGAATCGGACGATTCAAAGCGAAGCGCTCCGGTACGTGTTTACCGCTCAGGTAAGAACAGGGCAGGCTCTGGAGCGGAAAGCTGTGGCTACATCCAGTCAGGAGAAGCTGGGAACAGCGGGAGAAGAGCGGAATACGAAGCCCGTTGTTAAAAAATCCAGCAACATGGTCGGAAGGAATGATCCTTGTCCCTGCGGCAGCGGTAAGAAATATAAAAATTGCTGCGGAGTCAATTCTTAAGAGACTGACTTGCAAAGCAGAACGGAGGACATAAGGTGATTGACTTACGGGAAGAGTTACCCCTATTTGAACCAATAGACCTATCCTCTTTGCCTGATGAAGATCCGCGCTATACCGAGAATGTCAGGCTGGCGTTTGCTTTGTATAATAAGGCGCTGCACAACATTGGCGCCGGATACGATGACATGGCGCGAAATCAGTTGAAAAAGGCAATCTCGCTTTATCCTGGTTTCAACGACGCGATTGTTTTATATGGGGCCTGTGTGTTTGCAAACGGAGACAGGATCGGCGCGGTGCGTGTTTTTAATTCGGTGAAGAATCCCCGCTATCGGGAACATGCGCTGGCTTATTTGGATCATTTAGCGGAAGCGGACAGAAACGCTTATTTGCCGAAGAAAAACGTGGAACAGGACGGACAGGAAGTTTCGGCCGGTGAAAGCTGTTCGTTTGCTGCCTATGAGGAGGGCAAAGAGGAAGAGAAGCCGTTGCCGAAACCGGCGGCGGAAGACAACGCGGAGGCTATTCGGGAGGCCCGTGTGCCCGTTTTCCTCTCTTCAGACGAGTGCGAAGAGGAGACGGAACGGATATCCGGAGAGGATTCCGGAAAGAAGAAATCGTCCAGAAAAGTGTATGAGAAACGCATTGCCTGCGCGGTATTTGGCGCTGTGGTTGTTCTTTTGGCATCCCTGTTGTTTGCCGTATCGCATCTAAGTCTGCAAAACCGGAGGTTGTCCCAATTGCTGCGGGATACCGAAGCCGGGATGTTAGGAGATTTAACGGAGCGTACACCGAACGGGGAAGAAACGGACAGAACGCCTGTACCGGCGCCATCGGAAGCAGAACTTCGTGAGGAAGCCAAAACGAAAGCAGAACAATTGGGAAAATACTACCTGTTTAAGAACTATTTTTCTGTTGTGGAATTGTTTCAGAATCTGGATCTTTCTTATTTATCTCAGGAAGAACGGAATACGGTTCAATTACAATACGAAAGCGCTCTGAATCAATTTGCCAACACCAATTATTCTGTCATGTATTCACTTCGGGAGGAAGAGCGATGGACGGACGTGATACACGTGCTGCTTCCGATCTGGGAATACTATCCGGAGTATGAAAAGATGCCGATGATCTTATATTATCTTGCTCAGGCTTATGAAAAAACGGGTGATACATCCCGTGCTATTCAATATTATGGGTACGCGGCGGAGAAATATGGCGATACGACCTATGGCGGTTACGCAAAGTCTAGATTAACTGTCTTGCGGGGGTAACCTGCAAAGAAATCGGCAGTTCGCAGAAAGACATCCGGATGGCCTACGACCAGATAACCGGATGTTTTTCAATGTTTTCCGGCGGAGCGTCGGCTTTTTGTTCCCGGAAGGTATCCTGCCGGCAAAAGTTGTTCCATTTTTTTCTGATGAAAAAGCAAAGCATGGTTCCGGCACAAGCGATTGTTGTTCAACTGGCGGCGGATGCCATCACCAGTTTGGAACGGCCGGAATGGACGCCCCATTTCAGTGAGACAGTGAACGGAAATCAGAATGCTTTCGATAGATATTGTTTTACCTTGACTATCGTTTTGCGTTTGCGCTTGGGACAGAATAGTAGGAAATTTTCAAACACCGTATCGGGGCGTTCTTTACGCCGTGTTTTGTTGTTGCAGTTCGGGCATACAATCCATTGCTCATTTTCCATTGCACCACCGCCGTTTCATACAATCATTTTTACATCATCACACAAAGTCGTTCCTAATATCCGTTATAACATTGCCTTTTTTGATTTTCCACAATCCGTATAGCGAAGCAATAAACATCATCGCCAACATTGCAAGCGAAGCGATCAAATATGCTTCAATGGGGAATACAAACTTGATTGCCGCGCCGACCACAATGCTTTTGTAGAGCAGATAGCATAGCGGCAAGGACGCTATACCGCCTATCAAGACCGCAATCAAACCGTTCTGTAAGTTTTCGATGCAGAGCACGACGAACAGCTTGTTTACCGTCATTCCTACCGAACGCAATACCGCAAATTCGCGCTTTCGCATATTCAAGCTCGTTGTTATGACATTCAAAACATTAGCGCACGATATGACGGTCAAGAGAATTAAAAAAGAAGTTGAAAACAGCTTAATCATTGCCGCAAGGTTTCTTTGCGACTCATAGCTTTCGGCAGAATTGAATAGTGAAACATCTTCGGTAAGTCCAACGCTCGTTAAATAATCGGTGGTGCGTTTTTGAATGTTAGCATAGTTCGGGGATTGGATCATTATTTCTTTGTTCGTGATTTCCGCATGAAACTCGGATATACGGCTTTCCGGGATCAAAATACTGATTCCCCCCTCATTTGCTCTAAATTCCAATGGAAAGTTATAGTTGCCAACCGTAATTTGAACGCTGAAAAAAGTATCGTAGTAGTCCTCATAATCAAAGCTGTCATTTGGATTTGCGTTTACATCTTGCATGAGCCGATCACTCGCCGTTTCGCTCATATATCGCACCGCCGCATGATATTTTCCTTCTTTCAATATAGGGTAACTTGTGCTTTTTCCGTCTGTGCCGATTTCGTCATAAAAGGCACTCCCATAAATGGAATGTTCATTTTCAAGCTTATTTTGGGAAAGGAACTCGGCATAGCGTTCATTTGAAACAATGAATATGGAAAACGGAGCATGGTATAGCTTGGAGTCACTTTTAAGCGCAGCCCAAGCGGAATCCCGGTAGCTATCCGTTACCCATTCCGGATGAAGTAAAACACTATGGTGATATGAGGGACTTTCCGCAAACCATCCGATCGCATCAATCCCGTCTTGCGATTTCACAAAGCTGTATAACTCGTCAAATTCGTTCGCGCCAAGCTCCATAGAATAGTTTATACGCAGATCGTAGCCTATTTTCTCTCGTTCCTCTTCTACAAATGAAAGCATATACACGCTAAACGCGTTTGCAGACACAAAAAGAAAGATACTGATTGCCAATGAAAAAGCAATCGTATGAAACGATTTCTTTTCTCGTTTCCTAGTACGCCTTGCAAGCAGATTTTCAACAGAGGAAGTAAAATTACTGCATTTTACTTGCATTACGCCTTTTTCGCCTTTGAGATTGCCTATGATTGAAACTTTGGAAGCGGAACGCGCAGGAACACCGGCAGATAGGAACACGAACAGATACCCGAAAATTGCAGTTAAAAGAAGAAGCCACCCGTTACTATGCAACCGCATACCAATATTCACATAGAGGATTTTTTCCATATATGTCCCGAACACATCAAGCAAAGCGAAGGAAGTCAAAAGACCGAGCGCTATGCCAAGCGGTATAGCAAGTGTCCCAAGCAAAAGGGCTTCGGAATAGACCATCGTGCGAATATCTTTTTTCGTTGCGCCAACCGAAGACAACAGTCCGATTTCTTTTGTTCTTTCGGAAATCGATATAGCAAAGGCATTGTATATCAAAGAAACCGCACCGACAGCGATTATAAGAAGCAACGCGGCAGCAATGCCTATTATTAGATCCTTGCTATTTTCGCTTTGTGAAACGCCGATGTAGGAGAGCAGTTCTGTATGATACGAATATTCTGTCTTCTCATCAAAATGTCGGCGTGCAAACGCATATACCTCGCTCGGATCCTCCAACACAATGCGGCACATATTATGTCCGCGAACGGTGATCGTTTCAACAGATAAAACGCCTTCTGCGTCTTCCCAGGCTGCTGTTTGTTCTGCGGTGGTGTTATATATGGCAATATGCCAATTACCGTCATTCTCGATAAGGAAGCGGGTCGCAGAAACAAGCATGGAATTTAACAGAGTCAAAACCGTACACACCATGAGGACGGACAAGACAATTCCCATAAGCGTTATAAGTGTTCGCCCTTTATTCTTTCTCAAATTTCTGATTGCAAGTTTCATGCCAACACTCATATTTAACCCTCTGCGAGTTTACCGTCCGTTATGATAAGCATACGATCGGCTTGCTCGGCAAGCTCCAAATTGTGCGTAATCATAATAAGCGTTTGACCGTATTGCTTATTTGCGCTTTTGAGAAGATCCATTACGTCCGACGCGCTTTTGCTGTCGAGATTTCCTGTTGGCTCGTCCGCAAGCATAAGAGCGGGATTTGTCAATAAAACTCTCCCTATGGCACAGCGTTGTTGCTGACCGCCGGAAAGCTGACTCGGCAAATGATTTCTTCGCTCTGCCATTCCAAGCATATCAAGTAATTGATCAATTGTTTCTTTGGCGGGTTTCTTTTTATCAAGACGGCAAGGAAGTGTTATGTTTTCCTCAACCGTCAATGGAGGAACGAGGTTATAAAACTGATAGATCAAGCCAGCCTTTCGTCTGCGATAATAGGCAAGCTCCTTTTCATTCTTGGCATAAATATCCTCACCATCGACATAAACCTTGCCGGATGTAGGCCTGTCAATACCGGCAAGGATATGTAGCAAGGTTGATTTTCCCGATCCGGACGGACCGACGATAGATACAAACTCGCCTTTTTCTACGGAAAAAGAGACATCGTCAAGAGCGTTAACCTCTGTTGTTCCCGATCTATATGTTTTGCATAGGGTACAAACTTTCAATATCGGCATATCTGTCAGTCCTTTGTCATGATTGTCTGTAGTTTGGTTTCTGCTTCGTCAAGAGTGGCAAACGCGGTTATTTCACCGTCAAATATATCGGCATGGAAACGGATCGTTCCGTCGGACACGATAATAGCAAAGTGATCTTCTCCGAACATGGAATAGTCGCAAACGTCGTCATAATAAAAGGTTTTTTTATTGATTTCCACGCGGCTCTGTTCTGTTACTTTACTCAAAAGAAAAATGCCCTCTGTTCCGTTCTTGAGGTGAGAAATTACTGCAGACGAGTTATTTGCAGAAGCGTTATCAACACATTTCGGCAACAAAACGGTTACCGTACTATCTGCCGTGGCATTTCCCGAAATAACCTTTGTGATCTTTATGACGGCAAGTGCTTTTTGAGAAATCTCGCCTTTGCCGTAATCAATTTGAATATTGCGTACCGTTTCTATTGTGCCACGAACAATCGTATTGCTGTAACGATTCAAGATTTCATCCGAGGTCAACGGGAGGGGGGAGGTCAATGTTTGCGCCATTTCGTTACTGTAGGTAATCGTGATCCCTTTGGAACGCTTCAATTCCAAATCACCTTTGGCAGAAGAACACCCCGTAAAAATAAGGATAGCTGCGATCGGCAAGAGCGAGAGAGTAAAAATGGTCTTTTTCATGGTTTTTTCCTTTCGTAATGTGTTTTGGGCATTCATGCCACACTGATATAAACACAAAACACGGAAAACCGGATGCAAAAGCAGGCAGTTTCTTTTGAAAAATGCTTGTTTTTAACACTGTTTTTTTATTTTATAGACGGAAAACATTTCACAACTTCCTGTAAAATTTACAGAATTCTGTAAAAACGGTTAAAATAGAGAAATCATTTGTGCTTCGTTTGTACCCGTATCCGTATCCGTTAAATTATCAAAAGACAACATATATCCTACCCCCTCTTTTACAAACACAGAGCCGTGAGAGAGTCAAGCGTACCGAGAAAGGATGTAATACCTTACGTTGGAATTTGCAAAAAGGTGTCGTTGTTATCTGGACACCGTCATTCCGTGATTGGGGCTTGGCGTACAGTCAGATAGCGATCTACTTTGAGGATAGATTATCCAGAACGGCTTGACGCCGTTGAGGGCCAGCCCTCAAACTCCCGGAGTTTATCCGCTTGGGGGGTTACGGATGGGCCTCCGCGACGCGCGGCAACGAAAAAACGGCGGAATTTCAAGCCAACCGTTCATCGTATAAGCTGCGGCAAGCGGCGGGCGCAATCCTGCGTTGCCCTGTTTATGCCGCAATAATAGTATTAATGAAATCTTGGAAGATGATTCCGTTTACACGGCGCGCGGGCCACACCCTTATTTATCAATAACGATTTTTTCAAAATAGTAAAATTGTCCGTTGTTTTGTAAGATGATGACCTCATTGCTGTAAGGGTATATCTTCGCTCCGATAATACTCTCTTTGTCAATCACGCTATCTAACTGTATGATGTCCGTATCGGTTAGGCTTTCCGTAAAGAACTCCGGGTTTTGTTTCAAGTTCGAACTATCCTCCATACCGTACTTGTCAATGACAACGCGATTTGAATAATATCCGTATTGTTCATTTTCGTATGAAATAGTGATTGAATAAGTTACATCTTGTGCTATGTGGACGGGTTCTTTCTTGAGTATCAACATAGCCGCAATGCTCAAACCGATCATTAAGACGAGGGAAGCCGCCAGCGCACGTATCTTTCTAAAAGACCATGCGACGGGTGTTTTGCGTTTGGGTTGCTTTGTACCAAGCGTTGCATAAAACTTTTCATCAAGCGAAGTCAGGTCGTGTTTTTTTTCTGCTTCGGATAGAATTGCATCAGTCTGTGTTTCTATATACTGCTTCATGGTTTTTTTGATTTTTTTATCGTTCATATCCATTCTCCTTTAATCGAGCTTTCAACAGTTTTTTGCCGCGAGTAAGCTGTGATTTTACGGTGCCGTGTTTTCTGTTTAGAAAATCCGAAATCTGTGATGTGGATAATTCGTAATACAAATGGAGGATCAACACATCTCTATATTCGGATGCCATGCCTTGTATTATCTTATAAATGATCTTGCAGCTTTCGTCCATCGCAACGCGTTCGGCAATATTTTCATCACTCTCAAATTCATACTCAATTTCGGATAAAGGGATAGCTTGAATATGGTTATCCCGTATCATATTCAAGGATATATGCTTTACCGCCATTGTTATATAGTACACACAAGCTTTGCTGTCAACATCTTTTATCGCGTCCATGTTGCGCATGATCGGGAGTATCGCATTCTGTACTGCGTCCTCCGCGTCTTGCGGTTTTTTCAATATTTTTAATGCAACTGCGTACATCGTGTTTTTATGCTTTTCGTAAATGACGGCCATTTTTTGAATTTCTTTGCTCATACGACCTCCTCCGAAGAAAAGAAGAAAACCTGTCCGTTTCTATATAACACTGAATAATTTTTATCGGATGCATTATTAGAAAAAATATTTTGCTGTGATTGTTGTCGGTATCTCTTTTTTCCAAACGGAGTAGGACGATTCCTCTTGATCGTTCCTATGACCTTGTGGGAATATTCCCCGCGTCTTTTCTGAATGACTTACACAACAGAGAAACGGCATAGCCCGTAAGCTACGCCGTTGCCAGAAAACAATCCTAGGTACCGCCCTAATGAGAGCGGCCTTTTTAGTATGGTTTTAGAAAAAAGTGTCGTTTGTCCCGTGCTGTTCTTCCGTCAAAGAGGAAGAGAAGACCCGAAAAATTCCTGATACAAGGCCCTGACAGAACCGGCGGCGTCTTTTTCCTCCACGCCGAACATGATACTCACCTCGGAAGAGCCCTGATTGATCATTTTTAAATTGATTCCCGCCTTGGCAAAAGCTATCGTGGCCCGGCCTGCCAATCCAATGCTTCGGTTCATGCCTTGTCCGACCAGCATCACGATAGCCTGGTTCTTCTCCACGATAACCTGATCCACCTGCAATTCGTTGTACATCTTTTTTACCATCCGGTCCAGCGTTGCTCCGCTGACGTTTCGTTCCCGGACAATAACCGAAATGCTGTCGATTCCGGAAGGCGTATGCTCATAGGAAACCTGTTCCTCCTCCAGAATTTGAAGCAGCTTCCTGCCGAATCCGATTTCCCGGTTCATCATGTATTTTTGTACGTGAATGGTTAAAAATCCTTTGTCTGCCGCGATGCCTACTACAGGGGAGTGACCGGCGCCGGACTGAATTTGCGGAACGATCATGGTTCCGGGCGCAGTAGGATTGTTTGTGTTCTTGATGTTGACCGGGATTCCCTTGCGGTAAACGGGAGCCAGCGCTTCTTCGTGCAGCACGGTAAAGCCGCCATAGGAAAGCTCTCTCATTTCTTCATACGTAAAAAGCGGAATCGGACAGGGATTCTCCACCACGTGCGGATTGGCGGCGTAAACGGAGTCTACGTCGGTAAAATTTTCATATAGTTCCGCTTGAATGGCAGCCGCCAGAATTCCTCCCGTTACATCGGAGCCTCCCCGAGAGAACGTTACCACATCTCCTTGCTGAGAATATCCAAAAAATCCGGGAAAGATCATAATGGTTTTTCGTTCCGCAAGCTTCGCCAGCAACTCGTAGGATTGCGGAAGCACGCGGGCGTTTCCATACTCTTCGCTCAAAATCATTCCGGCATCCAACGGCGAGACGTATTCCGCATTTACCCCGGTGCTAATTAAATAGGCAGCTACCAATTTTGCTGTGTTATCTTCACCGGCAGCTTTCATTCGATCCATAAATTTTTCCGGATCGGCGTCGTCGTGCAATCGCTTTTCGAGATCCTCACGGATCTCTTCCGTAATTTTTTTGTCCAGGGACAAGTCCGATGCGATACTTTCATAACGGGACAAAACAGCCTGTAGTTCGCCGGAATCGTTTTTTCCCGCTAAATGTGTTTCCGCCAGCGCAATCAATAAATCGGTTACTTTTGTATCCTCCGGAAAACGCTTTCCCGGCGCGGATACGACGACAATTCTTCTAGCCGGATCGTCCAGGACAATGTGGCATACCTTTTTGATCTGTTTGGCGTCAGCTAGCGAACTGCCGCCGAATTTGATTACCTTCATATTTTTTTCTGTCATCCTTTCTCATCATGCTGCAGGAATCCGGGTGTCAATCCATTACTTTGATTTTGTTTTCTACCGTTACGGTAACGGCAGCCATGAATTCCTGAAGTTTTTCTTCCAATTCCGGGCCTGTCAGGAATCCCGTCACCACAGCGGCAATGCCGGGATCGGTTTCTGCCGTACCGCAGTCCACGCTGGCCGGGCCAAAGATACCGGCAAGGATCCGCTGATATTCTACTTCGGATATATTGCTTTGCTCTCGACGGAATCGGACAAAGTGCCGGCTGCTGTGTTCGGTGCGGTCCATCACGGCATCCTGAGAGACAAAAGCGGGCAGCGTTTTTTCTTTCGGTCTCCCCAGAATATCGATAATGTCTCCTACTACGGCACTGGCGGTGGGCAGTTTCCCTGCGCCCTTTCCGTAGAAGAGAGAATCTCCCACGTAGTTTCCTTTGGTCAAGATCGCGTTAAAAACGGAATTTACCCCGGCAAGCATATGATCTTTTGGGAGCAGCAAGGGTTCCACGCTTACCTGAATCCCTTTTTCCGTTCGGATTGCCCGCGCTACCAATTTGATGACATAGCCGATCTTCTCCGCGAATACATGATCTTCATAAGAGATATTCCGAATTCCGGTACAGGAGACATTCTGGTAATCTACAAAAGTATGATATGCAACAGATGACAAAATTGCTATTTTTCGAGCTGCGTCGTAACCGTCCACATCCGCCGTAGGATCCGCCTCCGCGTATCCTTTTTCCTGTGCTTTCTTTAACGCTTCTGAAAAGGCCATTTTATCCCGGTGCATTTTGGTTAGAATATAATTCGTCGTGCCATTGAGAATTCCCTGTATTTCAAAAATATCGTTAGCGGACAAACAGAGATTCAGAGGTCGGATAATGGGGATACCGCCTCCGGCGCTTGCTTCATATAAAAAACGGACGCCATGGGTAAATGCCAGACGGGTTAGTTCTCGTCCATAGGCGGCTACCACTTCTTTGTTGGAGGTGACCACGTGACGGCCTGACAGCAATGCCCGTTTGGAAAGCTGATAAGCGAAATCCAGTCCGCCAATGGTCATGACGACCAGCCTGATTTCTTCGTCAGAGAAGATTTCCTCCGTGTCTTTGGTTAAATAGGGTTCGTATGGCGAACCAGGCATCTCCCGCACATCCAGAATTTTTGCCAAAGCCACATCCTGCCGGAATCGCTCCCCGATTTCTTGACTTTTTTCTATTAAAATATCTGCGACGCCGGATCCTACTACACCGCAGCCCATAATTGCGATTTTAAACATAGTAATGGTTTCCTTTCTCAGTTGTTACCGATTCTCGCCTGCCGTATCCAGATGAAGAATTTCCGCTACTTTGTCCATCATTTCCGATGGCTCGCAAACGCCGTTATGCAGAATTTCTTTTTCCTCCAGGTCCCGCAAGGGGAGGGGAATCTCCCATCCGGTTTGTTCGGACAGCTGCGTCAATAACTCAAATTCTGTTCTGCCGGCGGCCGCCGAGACTCCCGACAAGGCCTCTTCCACGCTTTTGTTAAATTTAAAGGGGCTTGCTGTGGAGACCGCAACCGTTTTCGTCATGTCGCCGGTGGAGATCACATATTTGTCGTAAACGTCGATTCCCACGGCTGTGTGCGGATCCACCAGATAATGATACTGTTCATAAACGCTCTGAATGGTTTGTTTTGTTTCCTCTTCCGTAGCGGAGGAAGCCCAAAAAAGATTATTGATGCTGTTAATAGTCCGTTTATCGACCGAATAAGAGCCATGCGCGGCAAGCGAGTTCATATTTTCTCGGACCAATTCCGCGTCTCTGCCGGAAATATCATACAGAAGACGTTCCAGATTGGAAGAAATTAAAATATCCATGGCAGGCGAAATCGTTGTATGGAAAGGCCTATTTCTGTTATAGGTACCGGTGGACATGAAATCTGCTACCACGTTGTTGCTGTTGGCGGCGCAAATAATCTTGTTTACCGGCAGGCCGCATCTCATAGCGTAATAGGCAGCCAGAATATTTCCGAAATTTCCCGTGGGAACGACAAAGTTGATTCTGGTTCCCAATGCCAGCTCATCCTGTTGCACCAACGTGAAATAGGCATGAAAATAATAGACAATTTGAGGCAGCAACCGTCCCCAGTTGATGGAATTGGCGGAGGACAGCTTATACCCTGCCAGCCGGCAGCGCTCCGCAAAAACGTCGTTGGTAAAAATCTGCTTGACTCCGCTTTGTGCATCGTCAAAATTTCCCTTTACCGCAAGGACGGAGACATTGCTTCCTTCCTGTGTGATCATCTGTCTTTTTTGCATTTCACTGACGCCGTCTTCGGGATAGAAGACGATGATATGAGTTCCTTCTACATCCCGAAATCCTTCCAAAGCGGCTTTGCCGGTATCTCCCGACGTAGCGGTGAGAATAACGATCTCATCCGATTCTTTTGTGATTTCTCGGCTTTTGGAGAGAAATTCAGGCAAAATCTGCAGCGCCATATCTTTGAAAGCACAGGTAGGACCATGCCAAAGCTCCAAAACGCTCAGATTACTGCTTAATTTACTAAGCGGCGCGATTCCTTCCGGAAAATGTTCCGGCGAATAGGCCCGATGAACGCACTCTTTGATTTGCTGTTCCGTCAGATCATCAGCAAAGTGTTTTAAGATCTCACCCGCCAGCTCCTCATAAGAAAGGGCCGCCATAGCGGCCAGGTCCAAGGAGTCAAAATGGATCTCTCCTGCAGGAACATACAGCCCGCCATCCGGTGCGATCCCTTTTTTTACCGCCTCAGCGAAGCTGACCCGTTCCTTGCCGCCCCGCGTACTTTCGTACATCATTGTAAACCACTCCATCAGAAGATTCTATCACTATTTCCCTGCAAAAAGGTATAACAGAATTATAATAAAGTGATATTCTTCAAAAGTCAAGCGGAAAGTGGTTCAATGCTCAATTTTAGAATTGAAAAACAAGAGAAAACAGCGTATAATTTACTCCATCATTGTCTATTTGGAGGGAAATACCGTGTATAACCGACTGGAAGAATATCGAAAGTGGATCATAGAACAAAAAATTGCTGTGATCGGACTGGGTATCAGCAATGTTCCCTTGATTCGCTTGCTTCATGAGTGGGGGGCGCGGGATGTTGTGGGATTGGACCGAAGCGACAGCCAGCAAACCAGGCAGCTTTGTGAAGAGCTGTCAGCGGACCTGCTGCTTCGTGAGGTTCACATTGGATCCGATTATCTGCGTTTTTTAGAAGAGGACCGAACTGTGATTTTTAAAACGCCGGTAATACGCTACGATTTGCCGGAGCTTGTTGCCGCGAAAGAACGAGGCGTTTTGGTGACCTCGGAAATGGAAGAGTTTTTGAAGCTTTGTCCTGCTAAAGTTTATGGCGTTACCGGCAGTGATGGAAAGACGACTACCACCACTGTTTTATACCGACTCCTGCAGGCACAGTTCGAGCCGGAACATCGGGTTTGGGTAGGTGGCAACATCGGTACCCCGCTGCTTCCCTTCCTGCCGCAAATGCGAGAAGATCACAAAGTAGTAGTAGAGTTGAGCAGTTTTCAGCTGATGCAGCTTCCTGTCAGTCCTTCGGTAGCGGTCATAACGAATCTTTCTCCCAATCATTTGGACGTACACAAATCCTATGAGGAATACATCGACGCCAAGAAAAATATTTTTCTCCATCAGAAAAAAGGTGGAGTGGTGGTGTTAAATCAGGATAATGCGGTTACTGCGGGTATGCAGGTGCCGAAAGAAAGCGAACTGCGGTTCTTCAGCCGCCGGGGCATACCGGAACGAGGTGTTTTTTTGCAGGACGACATGCTGTGCTGGCACAGTGACGGAAGAACCCGTCCTATATTAAATAGGAAGGATATCTTGCTGCCGGGATTGCACAATGTGGAGAATTATATGGCGGCTATTTGTGCGGCGGGGGAGGAAGTGGACGCGGATACGGTAAAACAGGTCGCTTGCCGGTTTCATGGCGTTGCCCATCGGTTGGAATTGATCCGGGAATTAAACGGTGTCCGGTACTACAATAGCTCTATTGATAGCAGTCCTAACAGGACCATTCATGCGCTGAGTGTTTTTACGGAAAAAGTTGTGTTGATTGCGGGAGGGAAAGATAAGAATATTCCCTATGACAGTCTGGGCCCCTATCTGGCGGAGAAGGTTCGCGTCTTGATTTTGACCGGTCCCACGGCAGGTAAGATTGAACAGGCAGCGCGGGATGCGTTTGAGAAGAGAGGCGAGCCTTGCACCATTCGGATTTTGCCCTGCCAAACATATGAAGAGGCGGTCCATGCTGCCTGGAAGGAAGCTCGTCCGGGTGAATGCGTGGTGCTGTCGCCCGCGAGCACCAGCTTTGACCTGTTTCGGAATTTTGAGGAGCGGGGAGAATGCTTCCGACGGCTGGTTCTGTCTCTGCCGGAAGCAGAGGGAGGCTAATCCGCCGGAAAACATGTTAACATTTATGTCATATATTTCTCCGTTTTTGCCTGTTGACACAGTTGTACAAAAATCATATAATATTTTTGTTGACTCTGCCCAATGAATTTGAGGCGGAATGTCCGTTTTTGCTAAGTTTAATTGGTTGATTATATGTTTTGAAATAAAATACATATCGGAAGGTTGAGCTTATGAACAAAAAGAAAAAACAAAAGATCATTCGCTATTCCATTATTGGCGTGGTGTTGGTGGTGATTTTGTCTGTTGTTCTGGTTGCGTACGGAAATCGGACGGTACGTGCCCTGCAATATCATCAGGACAACAGCGACCTGATGGAATTCAATCCCTTCGTCGAGAATGAAAACCGTTTGGACAACAGCCTTTTGGAATATGGGAAGGTTCTGACAAAATACGGAGATCGGTATGCGTTTTATACCGGGGAGGACATCCGGAAGAACGGTTCGGATTACGATTCGTTCAGCGGGGGAGAGGTTGGTCCCTTTACGGGACTTTCCGAGGAAATCCTGGATGAGACTGGGAAGGAGACCATTCCCGTGGTGTTTGATCCGGATGACTCGTGTGTTTCCCTTTCGGCTGACCGAACGACCCTGACCTATACGTTTCAGGTCCCCAAGACCGCTTTGTATTCTTTACAGCTGGAATACTTGTTGCCCAGCGGCAAGAATTCCGATGTACTAGTCGGATTTACCACCAACGGAAAGTTGCCGTTTGCGGAATCCACCAACATGAATCTGACGCGGAAGTATTCTTTCTATGGTGCGGGTGAGCTGGATATAGGCGGAAACGAAGTCCGGGCGAAGCAGCAGGAGATTTTTGAGTGGCAGACACAGGTCATGACGAATCCTACCGGGCTATATCGAAATCCTTACCGGTTTGTTCTGCAAGAGGGAGAAAATACAATTACCCTTACGTTCTCTCGGGAAGCAAGCATCATCAAATCTGTTTCTCTTGTCGCCCCTATGGACAACATGTCTTATGAGGAATATCTCAGCGCGAATCACTTTCAGGACGCTGACGTTTACACCGGAGAAGCGCAAAAGTTTGAACTGGAAGTCCCTACCTTCAAAAATGATATGGGCCTTCTGATGGCGTATGATTTCAATTACGCTTCTTCGCCGGCTGCCTACGATACGATTCGTTATAATGTTTTTGGCGGAGATCGGTGGAATGAGGGCGGTATGGCGGCTACCTGGACTTTTACGGTTCCCCAGACCGGATGGTACCAGCTTTCCTTCCGTTATAGCACCCCGCTTACGTACGTGTCTTGTTACCGTGAAGTGAAGATCGACGGTGTGATTCCATTTGCTGAAATGGAAGAATATTGCTTCCCTTATTCGGATGGCTGGGTTTGCGAACCGTTGAAGGATGCGGAACAGAATCCGTACTTGTTCTATTTGACGGCTGGAGAGTCTCACACCATTACGCTGACCAGCAAGGTAGGTCCGCTGCGTCATTCCATGGTAAGAATGGAAGAGTGCATGGATTCCATTTCCGAATTGATCCGGAAGGTGGTCCAATTAACTGCTTCACAGCGGACGACGTCCGGCGGATACGCCGTTGACAAGAACCGTGACTGGGACCTGCAATTGTACATTCCGAATATCCAGGAGGATATTGAGGAGTATGCGGCTTCCTTTAAAGCAATCTACGATGAAATGGAACAATCCAACGGCGGCAAAATCCCTTACTACGGTTCGGCGGTGCTGGTGGCAAAGACATTGTTTGACAATTTAGCCAAGGATCTGGAGAATGTTCCAGCATCCCTCAACGAGATCAACAACGCATTGTCCGGTTTGAGCAACACATACGTATCCATTAAGGATCAGCCTCTTACCGTGGACTATATGTATGCAGCGGCCCGGAACGCTTCTTTCCCGGATGCCAGAAGCAACGCTTGGCAGAATATGTACGTGGGAATCCGCCAGTTCTACTGGTCTTTTGTGAAAGATTATTCCGCTGTTGGACAGCGGGAAAACAGTCAGGAGGGCATGAAGGAGATTACGGTTTACGTGGCCCGTGGTCGGGAGCAGGTGGATATTCTGCGCAACATGATCAGTGAAACCTTTACTCCAGAAACGGGAATCAAAGTCAATGTGGTGATGATTTCCGGCGGGGTAGAAGGTGTGCTGATGCTTCGTTATGTAGCCGGAACCGCTCCGGACGTGGCCATTTCGATTGGCAAAGATACACCGGTGCAATACGCTATGCGTGGGGCGCTGCTGAATTTGAATCAATTTGATGGTTTTGAGAAACTGTGGAAATCGTCCTATTTGGATGGAGCGTTTACGCCTTACCTATATCGGGGAGATTATTATGCCTTCCCGGAAACCCAGGATTGGTCCGCGTTGTTCTATCGGACCGATATTTTGGAGGATTTGGGTTTGGAAGTACCCAATACCTGGGACGACGTTTATAAGATGTTGCCGGTTTTGCAGGAGGAAGGGTATGATTTTTCCTATGCGTATAACGTAGCGGGGTATTTGCCCTTCTTGTATCAGCATGGCGGCGATCTCTACGATATCAATGGATTGACCTCTGCGCTGAATACCAATGCGGCCTACAATTCCTTTACTGAGTATGCGGACTTGTATATCAAATACAACATTCCTTACGCTGCAAACTTTTATATGCGCTTCAAGACGGGTGATTTGCCGATCGGAATCGGTAATCTGGCGTTCTATTCTCAATTGTCCTACGCCGCACCGGAACTGAATGGCAAATGGAGCATGGCTCCCGTGCCGGGGCACTTGGAAGAGGATGGTGTTACCGTTAACCGCAGCTATCCTGGCGCTGGAACCTGCGCCGTGATTCTCAGTTCCACAAAATATCCGCAGGAATCTTGGAAGTTCCTGGAATGGTGGCTGTCGGATGATGTGCAGGCTCAATACGGACAAGAAAACGAAGCCCTTTACGGCGTTGCTTCCCGTTGGAATCCGGCCAATATCAATGCGGTACAGACCTTGCCTTATTCGGAAGAGGAACTCAATGTGATCAATGCCCAGTGGGAGTGGTTTATGGAAAGCCCTAACGTTTTGGGAGGGTACTATACGACACGATATTTGCTGACTGCTTTGAATGAAACGGTACTGCAGGGAGAAAATGCCCGAACGGCACTGGAAGATGCTATTCTGGAAATCAACAAGGAAATGCTCAGAAAGCAAAAGGAGTTCAATATCGTTGGCGAAGGCGCTTCCGTACTTTGGGAAACCGCGAAATAAAGGGGGATCAAAATGAGCAGTCGAGAGAAGAAAGAAAAAAAAGAATCGAAAGCGCTGCAGCCAGCGGCACCGAAGAAGCGGTTCTTCAATGTGGAAAAGCGGTTTGGCTACACGATGCATGAAATGTGGACACATAAGATGTCGTATGGTTTGATTGCCCCGTTTTTTATTGTGTTTATTATTTTTACGCTGATTCCGTTGATCGTTTCCTCCGTGTTGAGCTTTACGTATTTTGATATGCTGAATGCTCCGGTCTTCACTTGGTGGGAGAATTACATTTATCTGTTTGTGGATGATGCATTGTTCCTGAAAGCGTTTACCAATACGTTGTTTTACGCGGTGATCGTTGGTCCCACGGCGTACATTATGTCTTATTTCTTTGCGTGGTTCATTAGTCAGGTTCCGAAAAAGGTCCGTTTTCTGTATACATTGGCTTTCTATGCACCGGCTTTGACCAGCGGTGTTGCCATGTCCGTTGTTTGGCTGGTCTTTTTCGCAAACGACAGTCAAGGATATCTGAATTCTTGGCTGATGAAACTGGGGCTCATTGTAGAACCCATTCAGTTCCTGACGGATGTAAACTATATTATGCCTGTTATCATTATTATTTCCTTGTGGTCCAGCTTGGGTACCGGATTCCTTTCTTTTGTGGCCGGCTTTACCAACGTTGACCGGGAGCTGTACGATGCCGCGGCGGTGGACGGGGTAACATCCCGTTTTCAGCGGCTCTTGTATGTGGACATTCCCCAGACCATGCCTCAGCTGCTGTTTGCCGCCGTGCTGCAAATTACCGGGTCCTTTACGGTAGGCGCTATCAGCCAGCAGGTGGTGGGACACCCCAGCCCCAGTGATGCTGGGTTAACCATTATGCTACATCTGCAGGATTATTCCGGAACCCGTTTTGAAGTCGGCTATGCGTCCGCTATTGCTGTGGTCTTGTCCGTACTGATTCTGGGATTGGGCCGGATCTGCTTTAAGGTTTTGGGCGACAAGGAGGAAGGATAAACCATGTTTCAGGTGGATGTTGATTATCTAAAGAAAGCCAAAAAAAGAAAAGACTATTCCGTAGTCTTCATTACCGTATTCCTTACCATTGCCGGCGTGGTATCCTTGCTGCCGTTGGTCTATCTGATTGTAACCGCGTTTAAGCCACCGGAAGAGCTGTTCCTGTATCCGCCGCGCTTTTTTGTGTCCAATCCGACCACAAAGAATTTTTCGGATTTGGTAGCGGTAACGGCGAATAGCATTGTTCCGTTTTCACGGTATTTGTTTAATACGATCTTAATTACTATTTGCTATATTTTTGCTTTGGTCATGGTTGGAACCATGGCGTGTTACCCGTTATCGAAACATGATTTCCCTGGTCGCAAGGGCCTCTTCTCTTTGGTTACCACGGCGCTGATGTTCGTTACCGCTGCTACCGCGATCCCTTCTTATATTATCATTACTACTCTTGGCTTGGAAAACAACTGGCTGGTGTATATTATCCCCGGATTGGCCAATCCAACCTGTCTGTTCCTGCTGAAGCAGTTTTTAGACCAGGTTCCTAATGAGATTTTTGAAGCAGGGAAAATCGACGGCGCATCGGAATGGCTGCTGTATACCAAGATTGCGCTTCCTCTGCTGCGCAACGCGCAGGCGACCGTTATTATCCTAACCTTCGGTGGTATTTGGGGTGAGTCGGCTACCGCCAATACCTATATTCACGATGAGCAATGGAAGACGCTGGCCTTTTTCATGGGGACGATTGGAGGCGGATTGGCTAGGCAGGGCGCTTCGGCTGCCGCAGCGCTGATCATGACGCTTCCTGGTATTATCATCTTCATCATTCAGCAGAACCGAGTCATGGATACCATGGCCCATTCCGGCATTAAGTGAGGAAGGAGAAGAAACATGAAGAGTAAAAGACTGGTTTGTCTCATCATCACATTTATTCTGATCTTGCAGCTGGGAACCACGGTGTCCGCCGCTACGCCATACGCGAACTATTTCATTTCCTATGGCGGTAGTTGGACTTTGCCCACGCCAGCCGCCTATGAGTATTTGACAACCATTGATTTTAAAACGACGGAGGAAGGCAAACTAAATACCCCTCAGGATATGTTTATTGATAAAAATGGGAAGATTTATATTGCCGATTCCAAGAACAACCGGATCGTTGTCCTGAATCCGGATTACACGCTGGATTTCACCATTGGGGGTGATTCGAATGATCCCAACGACGAAGGCGCGCTGTTGGAACCCAGCGGGGTGTTTGTGGATGATGACGGTACCATTCTGGTGGCAGATTTTGGTAATAAGCGGCTGGTAGAGTTCACAAAGTATGGTAACTTCCGTTTTTCTTATCCCACCCCGGATAGTGAGATTCTGGGTGACGATTTCAACTATCAGCCATACAAGGTGATCAAGGACCACAGAGGTTATATTTTTGTGGCGTCCACAGCTGACTACCATGGGCTTCTGATGCTGGGTTCGGACGGTTCGTTTAAGAGTTATTACGGCGCCAATCCGGTTGCTTTAACGTTGTGGGAATCCATCGCCCGGCTTTTGTGGAGCAGGGAGGACCGAAGAAGCAGCGTAGTAACGCTTCCGTATACGTTTAACAATATTTATGCCGGAAAGGATAAATATATTTATGCGTCTACTACCGGTTCTGCTACGGGTCAGGTCAGAAAAATCAATTCGGCGGGAAACGATGTTCTTTATGGAGGATATGATTTTTCCGATCTGATGATTTACAATTCGGTGGTGGGCCAGTCCGGCAATCAATTGTTTGCGGATGTGACCATGGATAATGACGGTAACATGCTGATTATTGATAACTTGTATGGCCGAATTTACGAGTACGATGAATGGGGAAGAAATCTGTTTGTTTTTGGTACCAACGGGAACGGAAAAGGACAGTTTGCGGACCCGAAGGCCATTGAGGTGGGCCCTGACGGGAGAGTTTATGTCCTGAACGGACGGAACGGTACCGTTTCCGTATTCCAGACAACGTCTTTCGCAGACAATGTTCATGTGGCAAACCGACATTATTCCGACGGCGAATATGACTTAGCCTATCCGCAATGGCAGAAAGTTTTGGATCAGGATAGCTATTATATCCTGGCTCTTCAGGCGATGGGACAAATTAAAATGCGGGAAGAACTATACAGTGAGGCGCTGCAGTTTTTCTACGAAGCGGAAGATCCTACTCTGTATTCGGATGCATACGAAGAATTGCGAACGCAGTTTATCAAAGATTATTTTCCCATTATTGCAACGGGTTTGGTTGGTCTGGTAGTGCTGCTGCTTGTACTTTCCAAAATCCTTAAGGCACGCAGAAAAAAGCGAAAGGATATTCCGGAGAAGAATAATGCGTTCAGCAAGATAAAAGCATTTATCAGGCAAATGAAGCATGTGGCGTTCCATCCCATCGATGGTTTTGATGAAATTCGGTATGAGGGCAAAGGCTCTTATCCACAGGCGTTTATTATTATGGCGCTGTATTTGGTTTCCACGGTGTTATCTACCATGCTGACTGGTTTTGTGTTCAGCGGTGTGACTTCTTTGGAATACTATAATTGGAATTTTATTCTTCTTTGGAGCGTCTTGCCTTGGATCGTCATCGCGGTGGTCAATTATGGCGTAACCACCATCATGTATGGCGAAGGCCGGTTCCGGGATGTGGTCATCGGCGGTGCATATTGCCATGTGCCTTTCATTCTGACACAGGTTCCTTTGGCCTTGGTTTCCCGTGTCTTGACGACAAATGAGGCGTCTATTTTTAACCTTGTCCAAACGATTATTTACATCTGGGTTGGATTGTTGGTCTACTTCTGTATCAAGGGTGTGCATGGCTTCCATCCGGTGAAAGGCGCGGTGGTCTTTTTCCTGACCGCGGTAGGCGTGGTTGCTGTTGCGCTGCTGTTTATGATCGTGTATGGCTTGGCCATTCAAATGTTTGATTTCATCTTTCAGTTTGGTAAGGAGTTGAGTTATCTTGTCTAAAAAAGTGAAAGAGCCTAAAGAAAATAAAAAAGCGACGGAGCTTCCGGACGAAGAAACTGAAACGGCTGGAGATCAGGCGCCTAAAAAGGTTCCGAAAAGACTAATTAAAACGGTTGTCATACTCCTTGCTATCGTTCTGGTGGTGTTTTTGATCCTGAAAGTAGGATTCAGCAACGACAAGGGTGTCATCTTTTCAAATTCCGGGTTGACCATGACCGATCCTCAGGCATCGTTGGGAACCGTGGACAATTCCTCTGGAAGGAGGGAATTTGCCAACAACGGAACGCTGAAATTGGATTATTCGCCGGTGGACGATTTGTTTGTTATTACCGATCTGCGGACGGGACAATCGTTCCGCAGCTGGCCGGAACCGTTGGAAGGGGAGTATCGTCTGGAATTCCAGGAAGAAAACTGGGAGGAAGTGCACTTTATCACCGGTAATTCCGATAACGATAAGCTGCAGGATCGGATCCTGACTTCTCCGGTTATGGTCGGTTATACCAAGAGTGGTCAGGATGGCCGTCTTGTGATGGGAATCAACCAGATGAAGCATGAAAAGACCGTCAATCAGATCGAAAACGGCGTTCAGTTATACTATTACATTCCAGAGCTGGAGCTTGGTTTTTATGTGGAACTGACGTTGTCCGACAATGGTTTGGTGGCCAAAATCCCTCGAAATGGCATTCAAGAGAAGTCGCTTTCCGGAGACGATGACAATGTGGACCGGATTCCCAGACTTGCTTCGCTGACCGTCCTGCAATATTTGGGGTGTGCCAGACAGGATGACAAGGGCTATTTTGTGGTGCCGGACGGCTCCGGTGCGCTGACTCATTTTGATCAGGCACACATTGCCACTACCAGTGAATATTTAAAGAAAGTTTATGGAGTGGATATTACTTTTGATTCTTCCATGACTCCGGATTACAGCAGCTTGGCGGTATCGATGCCGGTCTATGGCATAATCCGGGAGCAATCCATGATTTCTTCCTTTGTGTTGGCTGGCGAGGCGAATGCTGCCATCAAAATGGGAGCGCCAGGCGTTCGAAACGTGCCGTTCTATTCGTTGGGCTTCCAGTTTTATTATCGTCAATATTTTTATTCGCAGTTGTCCAAATCCAGCGAACCCTATCAGCGGCTGGAAGCTGCGATCTCCGTGGGAGATGTCTCTCAGGTGTTTTACTTTGATACGCATGCGGAAGATTCGGAGGAAGATCCGTTTGATTATGTGGATCTGGCAACGCTTACCCGTGAGTATTTGCTCCAAAAATGGGGAAATGAGAAGAAGTTGGCGGAGCATGTGGAAAGCATGTATTTGAAAATCTTTATGGGGACCGAGAATACTTTTGGAAGCTTCTTCAGCTCCGTGAAAACGATGACGACGTTTGAACAGGTTCGGGAGATTTACGAGGATTTGGAGGCACAGGGTGTAACGAATCTTCATCTTTCCCTGTTGGGCTGGCAAAAAATGGGCTATTATGGAAACATCACTAAAAAATTCAATCCGGATGGCAGTTTTGGCGGAAAAAGCGGGATGAAAGATTTGCTTTCCTGGGCGGAGGAAAAGGGACTTACCCTGTCGCTGGACAACAATTTGCTTCTGCTCTATTCGGCACCGCGCACAGGAATCAGCTTACGGGACGCGGTGGTGAAAGAGCCCGGAACGGAATATTTGAATTTCCAGATTTCCAATTCGGTAGGGATGTATCGGCGGGGAACGGAATTCTATGTTATGAGTCCTCTGTATTACAACACGAAGGTGTTGAAAGAGGAGATTGAAAAGCTGCAGTCTTATGGTGTGAAGAATGTAGACCTGCAGTCCGTGGGGGATTTCCTGTTTACCGATTACAACAAACAGAATGCCCTTCTCCGGAGCCAGACCAAGGACTTATATGAGGAGTGGCTGAAGGCGTACCAAGAGGCATTTGATTTGGTATCCATCTATTATGGAAATGATTACGCGGTTGCCGGCGCGGATTTGATATTGGATATTCCGACCACCTCTTCCGGTCACATTTTCCTGGACGAAACCGTTCCGTTTTTGCAGATTGTGTATCATGGCATGGTGGATTATTATGCCGGTGCGGTGAATCGTGCCAGCAATGAGAAAGAAGCATTTCTCAGGACGATTGAGTATGGGGCGTTTTTTACTTATGAGATCACGTATGAAAATACGTCGGAGTTGAAATATACCTATTACGCGGATTTGTTCCGGTCGCAGTATTCCAATCTGAAGGATGAAATTGTAGAAGCTTACCGTGTTGCGGAAGAGCTGCTGCAGGACGTTCGGTCGGCCAACATTACGGGTCATTATCGGTTGGATGCCTCGAAAGAGGTTTATTGTACCGAGTATTCCGACGGCACGAAGGTTTATGTAAATTATGAAGAGTCCCCCTACACGGTTAACGATGGGGTTACCGTGGAAGCGCTGGACTACTTTGTTGCGAAGTAAATGAGGGGAGGTATTTAGATTGGCTAAAAAACCTGTAAAAGTAAAAAAGCAGTTGGCGCATACCAAGCAATCCTATAGCCTGCTCTCCTTTGAGAGAAAGCGGACATTGGAAGGTTTTCTCTTTATTGTTCCTTGGCTCATCGGTTTTCTGATCTTTGTGTTGCTGCCACTGATTCTTTCGGTTCGAATCAGTTTCTTCCGGCCTGTTTTGACAGACTTATTTGGATTTCAGGGCGGCAGCACCTGGGTTGGAATCGACAACTATGTAGAAGTAATCCAAAATCCCAACTATGGCGAAGCGGTTGTGAATACGTTTTTGAGTTCCTTGTATCAAGTTCCGGTTATCGTTGGGTTTGCCTTGTTTGTGGCGGTCCTTTTGAAACAAAAATTTCCCGGTCGGGTGTATTTCCGGGTTATTTTCTTCATTCCCGTTATTCTGGCCGGCGTTATCATGAACTATTTGTTCAGTGAGGATGTGGGATCGGTAAGCGTGTTCAGTTCTCTGGTTTCCTCTCAGGCAGGTTTTCTGGGGAATATACTTGGCGGGTCCCTTACTTCCCAGATCGGCAACATCATGTGGAAGAGCAGTGTGGAGATCCTGATTTTCCTGGCGGCTCTGCAAAGTGTTCCCGATATTTTGTATGAGGTGGTGGAACTGGACGGAGCCACGGCGTGGGAAAGTTTTTGGCATATTACACTTCCTTATATCTCGCCGTTTGTCATTCTGAACGCGATTTATGCCTTGGTGGACTCGTTTGTTGATGCTGCCAATCCGGTTATGGGTATTTTGAATTCCCTGACAAAAGAGGGCGTATACTTCGGCGTGGCTTCCGCTTTGAGCTGGATATACATGCTGCTTTCCTTAGGTACGATACTAATATTCCTGTTGCTGACGCGGAGGTGGTTGCGATGAGTGAGTATACCCATAAGATATCCCATTCCATAACCGGCCTTTACAAAAAATATGAAAATTTGGGATACCGGGCCAAAAAGAAAATCAAATTTGTCATCGGTCGGATTTTCTTATATTATGTATTGATTGAACTGGCTTTTTTGTTCTTGCTGCCGTTTATCTACATTTTTACCACGGCATTGATGACATCGGACGATTATTTGGATGCTACGGTTTCCTGGATTCCCACGTCGGTAGAATGGTCCAACTTCACCAAGGCTTGGGATGCGATGAATTATCCGCGGGCATTTCTCAATACTCTGGGAACTTCGCTGCTCAGCGCCATTGCCCAAACGGTCATGTGTGCGCTAGCCGGATATTCTCTGGGACGCTTTCGGTATAAGTTCCGCAGCGTCGCCTTCTTCCTGGTCGTTCTGGTTCTTCTGATTCCGCCGCAGACGACAATATTGGCTTCCTTTGGTTTGTTTTCCTCTATGAGGATACTCAACACCTGGATGCCAATCGTGCTTCCGTCTTTGTTCGGACTGGGACTCCGCGGAGCATTGTTTGTTTTGATTTACATGTATTTCTTCCAGCGTATTCCGGACGTAATGGATGACGCGGCAAGGATTGACGGCGCGGGACCGGGTCGGGTTTTCTTTCAGATCATGCTTCCCTTGGTCCGGTCGGCCATTGTCATTGTGTTTATCTTCTCTTTTGTGTGGCACTGGAACGATAATATTGAAGCCGTCACGTACTTGTTTAATAAAGACGCTATGACGCTGCAGCCTAAATTAGCGAATATCCGAAATTATTATGCAGATCTGATCGGTTCTACCGACATGGGGGCCAGTTCCTTTGAGAAGGCCATGACTGAGCCGATGCTGTTTGCAGGCTGTCTTCTGGTCATGTTGCCGGTCTTGATTGTCTATATTTTTGGACAGAAACATCTTGCCGCCGGTATCGAACGAATTGGCGTAATTGAGTAAGGAGCGTAACGATGAACAAGAAAATTACCAAGATACTGATACTATGCTGTGCGTTGGTTCTGTTGGTGGCACAAACCGCCTGTTCCGGCGGCAGCACCGAAAAGACTTCCGGTCCGGTTGGTGTGGTGACTCCCAAACCGACGCCGGAAGGATTGATGGGCCAGATTCGTTTTTCCGGCTATACTTCTTTTGCCTCGGACGAATCCAATGCGGCTTTTATTCAGGCGTTTAACATGCAGTATAATGGTGTGGAGGTCATTCTCGATGAGCTGCCATATGACCAATATTTTGAAACGTTGGATGCCAGGGTTGCTTCCGGGGAGATCGGCGATGTGTTTGTGGTGGATGATTCCAGATTGGCTTCTTATGCGGAAAACGGATACATCAAAGAAATCACCTCCTATTTGGACGGATTGCTGAATTACAACACCTATGAGAAACTGAAGCCGGAGAACATTTTGTTTCCCGCGGCCTATCAGGCTTGCTTCTATCAGAACAGAATGTATATGTGCGCTACGGAATACAATCATCAATTTTTGTTTATGAATTATTCCCTGCTGAAACAGGCCGGCCTTTCTACCCCCAATGATAAGTGGACATGGGAAGAACTGATTACCGATGCAAAAGGCCTTGCACAACTGGAAAACGTGACGCCGCTGGTATTGGATTACAGCGATTATGCCGTTTGGGGTGCGTTTGCCCGCAGTTATGGGGATTATTTGTTCAACAAAAATGATGCGACAGGAACCGCTCACATCAATTTGACGCATCCTTTGGTTTGCCAGGGTATTCAGGATTTGGCAGAGCTGGTGAAGCAAGGTGTCGTTTCCGATCGGCCTTTGTCCAGCATTTCGGGTGCGGATCTGGCATCCATTGGGATGCTGCTGGTATCCCGGGACGATATCAGCCGCTGGACGGATTCCTTGGCAACGTCTCAGGCTTTTGAGTGGGATTACATTCATTTGCCCGGATGGAACAGGGAAGGATTGGATGAGAAGGGAAACAGCTCGAATATCATGTATCGAGCCAATGGGGCCAACACCCTGGGCTTGGCGGTATCGTCCCGTGTAGAGGATGGACTGGATGAGATTGTCGTTGAGGAGCATTTTAAAATGTGTGCTCAATTGGCTCTGTATTCGTTGGTGGATACGGCGGCTACCGCTTATACTGGCAGCGGTGAAGTGATTCCCGCTCACCAGAAAGTAAACGCCCAGAAGTTTTGGAGAGAATATCCTGTGGCGGGAAAAAATTCTTCTGTATTTTCTCTCTATACAAACTATGATTTCCCCGCTGTGATGACTTCTTTTATGCCGCTCAAGGCAACGGCTGAACTGGATATGGGCGCGGTAATCGATGCTTATGTCAATCATACCGGCACACAGGAAGAGGCTTTGACGGAGCTGCAGGCCAACTTGCAGCGTCTTCAAGATATTTCCAATGCCAATTGGCGGTATTGATCCGGTTTCGTGTCCGTTTGTTTAGAAGAACCATTGAGGGAACAGCAGGAAAGCGGCCAGCGTAATGTTTGCGGCCAGAAGCGCATGTAGAAGTTTCCCCCATAGGTAGGAGCGGCTGCTTAGGCCTGCTGCGGAAAGAATGCCGATTACTTGAATGTGTACGGAAATACCGGCCCAGCCGGAAACAAAAGCGATGGCGGTAAGCTGCATCGCTTTTGTTATTTTCAGGGAAGATAAGATGGAAATCCCTCCTGTGATTTCGAGAATACCCGGCAGAACACCGGATGCGACTTGTCCCAGCCCAATATAATGGAAGAGGCGCACAAACAAAGGAATGATGCCGCTCTGGGTGAATACCGCGGTTAGCGCGGCGAAGAAAAGAATGGCGCCGGCGATGGGGAGCATAGTATAGGTGGAAGCGGTCATGGATTCGGATAGGATCTGCCCGAATTTTTTGGTTGGTTCTGTGACGTTCCTGCCGCTGCTGCCGTGTGATGTCGGAATCGATCTGCCTTTCTGGTGGGGAAAGCTGAGAAGAAAGCCGGTCAAAAGGGATGCGAGAATGTGGCAGATCCATAAAGCAATGCCCGCTTTTGCTGAGTGGAGCATTCCGGCGCCTACCGCGCCAATCAGAAAGAGCGGTCCTGTGTTGTTGGTAAAGACAGATAGTTTTCTCGCATCTTCTTTTGTAATCAGAGACGTCCTGTACAAATCTGCTGTCACTTTCGCACCAGCCGGATACCCGCTGACCATCCCGATGATTACGGCAAATGCCCCTTCTCCTGCAATACCGAACAACGGTTTCATAATGGGGCGGCAGACTTTTCCTAGTTTTTGGCAAAATTCTGTCCGCATCAATACTTCCGATGCGACATAGAAGGGCAGCAGTGAGGGAAGAACGGTAAACAGGAATTGATTGACGGCATAGGAAACGGCTGGCAGCGTTTGGTCGGAATAGAGAGCAAACAGCAAGAGAAAGGCGATACAGCAGATGGCGACCATGGGACGGATCACAC
>PPYF01195650.1_pt1 | contig 49212 bp, 39 predicted proteins | sample 1559871 | NCBI WGS metagenome assembly PPYF01 (sample SAMN08240021, study PRJNA423297) | Human gut metagenome, whole genome shotgun sequencing project.
GAACCCCGGGTACCTCGCGGTACAACGGTTTTCAAGACCGCCGCAATCGACCACTCTGCCACCTCTCCAAAACTTCCTTTCAGAAGTGCTTTTTGTTGAAAGCGTTGCAAAGGTACGACTTTATTTTAAATATGCAAGACTTTTGAACAAGAAAAATTAAAGGTTTTATTATATTTGCACTCTCAACCGAAAAAAAGCATATGAAACTAAAATGTCTTTTCTTACTGTTACTTTTGGGAATATCCTTTTGTGTACATGCACAAAAGCGCCCCGTCATCCTTGAGAAACAGTTGGAGATCATTAGGAAAGAACCTGATAACGGGGATGCATTAAAGTTTCTATGCCAATACTATTTAAATAAAGGAGATTATTCCAAAACCATCACTTACGCCGAGATTATGAAAAACGTAGCGGACAAGACTAAAAATCCTCTACTCCAACTCTATTCATATATCTACCAAGCACAAGCACAAATGATGAGCGGACGGGAAAAAATAGCCAAAAAAAACTTGAACCTTTCTCTTGAACTAGCAACCAAACTGAATAATGACTCCACCCTTTGTTCCGTCTATGGTAGTCTCGGACTCTACTCTGCAAATATTGAAACCGATTATTACCGTGCCATACGATGGCTTTATAAAGGTATCCAATTGGCACAACAAAATAATTTCCAACAACAATACGCTTTGCTTTTAGGCAATTTAGCAAACATCTATTACCTCAAAAAAGATACAGCCGGTATCAAATACGCATTAGAATGTTATGAATTAGGACACAGTATGCGTAATCCATACATCATTTATTCCGGTGCAGTAAATTCTGCCTATATGTATTTTTTAATGAAACAGAATGAGGAAGCAATGAAATATATACATGAAGCCGAAACATTGATGCTGGAAAATGATTTCTACGACCAAGCCCATACCTACAATCTCTTTGGCAATATATTATATGATATGGGTGAATATGCCCAGGCCTTGGAATATTACAAAAAAGCCATGAAGGACAAACAGGCGGCACAAACTTCCTCTATTGTCTATGCCCATTTGGGATATGCACGTATACTAATGCAGCAAAACAAACAACTAGAAGCTATTTTATTGTTAAAACAAGGAATAGCTATTTCTTATGCACGCGTCAACGCCATCCATCGCAATGAACTATACGAAAATCTGTCCACCTGCTATGAGCAATTGCACCAATATCATGACGCACTGAAATATTATAAAATATTCCGTTTGGAAAACGACAGTCTTTTCAACAAGGACAAAGAAAGAGATTTAAGTGAAATGCGATTCAAATACGACTCTGAGCGGCAGGAAAATTTAATAAAACAAAGCAAGCTGGATGTAATGCAGAAAGAACAGCGTATACAACAACAGACATTTATTCTTATTATCATTGTGATTGTTCTAGGATTGCTTTATTACCTCTACCACCGTAAAAACAAACTTTATTTAAGTATAGTCAAGCAAAATCAAGAAGCAATCAAAAGAGAAACGGAACTGAATCGCCGTATAAAAGAATTGGAAACCAATGCCCCCTCCATGGTTTCTACTTCCGAAAAATATGCTTCCTCCTCACTCACCGACGAGAAAAGTTTAGAACTTTTCCGTACATTAGAGCGTATTATGAGAGAAGAAAAAATTTACAAAGACAATTTTATAACAAAAGACAAAGTAGCAGAAATATTAGGAACTAACCGTACTTATCTATCACGTATCATCAATGAACAATCCAAACTATCCTTCACTCATTATGTAAACCGTTTCCGTATTGAAGAAGCTATCCGTCTATTATCCGACCCCAATAACGAAACTCCGCTGAAAGCCATTTCTACAGAGCTGGGATTTAACTCCATTTCCACCTTTTATAACCTTTTCCAATCCTCAGTGGGAATGACTCCCTCCCAATATAGGAACAAAGTTATGGAACTTCAAAAAGAGCAATAGGTTATCTTTTTGCTCTTTTTTTTATTCTGAAAACAGCAATTGCCGATATTAATATAGGTATAAAGAGGCATATCTAAGATATTATCCCTTACTTTGCGGTATGAACATTAATCCAAATTTAAATAATACGTAATGAAAAAGAAGTTTTTTTTAAGTTGCCTCTTAATCGTTATGGCATTGCTTCCGGCAGTTGCCCAGATTCAAGATCCGGTACAATTCAAAACCGAGTTAAAGACGATTTCCGATACGGAAGCACAAATAGTATTCACTGGTAAGATTGATGCCGGATGGCACGTTTATTCCACTGATCTTCCTTCGGGAGGTCCTATCTCCGCTACTTTCAACGTAGACAAGATAGAAGGAGTAGAATTAGTAGGAAAGCTCACTCCACAAGGTAAAGAAATTGAAAACTTCGACAAGGTGTTTGAAATGAAATTACGTTACTTTGAGAACACTGCCATTTTCATTCAGAAACTAAAAATAACGGGCGCTACCTATATGATAGAAGGTTATATGGAATTCGGTGCCTGCAACGATGAAAACTGTCTGCCTCCTACTGAAGTTTCTTTCTCTTTCTCCGGAAAAGGAGTTGCCGCTGCCACTACAAGCAAGACTACTGAACCCGCAAAAACAGAAACAGCCATAACGGAAGTTCCTGTAGCGGAAACAGCTACTGCAACTACCGCAACAGATAGTGCTACAACTGCCGCCCTGATCGGCAATGACACTGCTGTCCAAGATTATTGGACTCCGGTTATCCAAGAGTTGAACGCATTTGGCGAAACGACATCACAACAAGACCGTTCATGGATTTACATCTTCTTTGCCGGGTTTATCGGTGGATTACTTGCCTTATTTACGCCCTGTGTATGGCCTATCATCCCAATGACGGTAAGTTTCTTTTTAAAACGTAGCAAAGACAAAAAGAAAGGAATCCGTGATGCATGGACATATGGTGCTTCTATCGTAGTGATCTATGTATTATTAGGTCTTGCCATAACCTTGATATTCGGTGCCAGTGCCTTGAATGCACTTTCCACAAATGCTATTTTTAACATATTCTTCTGCTTGATGCTAATTGTGTTTGCAGCCTCTTTCTTTGGAGCATTCGAACTTACTCTTCCTTCAAAATGGAGCAATGCAGTAGACAGTAAAGCGGAACAGACCAGTGGTTTGTTAAGTATCTTCCTGATGGCATTCACCCTATCTTTGGTTTCATTCTCATGCACAGGTCCTATCATCGGCTTTTTGTTGGTAGAAGTTTCCACTACAGGTAGTGTAGTTGCCCCTGCTATCGGCATGTTAGGTTTTGCTCTTGCATTAGCGTTGCCATTCACACTGTTTGCCATGTTCCCGTCTTGGCTGAAATCCATGCCTAAATCCGGTGGTTGGATGAATGTAATTAAAGTAGTATTAGGTTTCCTTGAGCTCGCATTTGCTTTGAAATTCCTGTCGGTTGCTGACTTGGCTTATGGATGGGGAATTCTAGACCGTGAAACATTCCTTGCTTTGTGGATTGTGATTTTCGCTTTGCTAGGCTTCTATTTGCTGGGTAAGATCAAATTCCCTCACGATGATGATGATGATAAAGTAGGTGTTGCCCGTTTTTTTATGGCTCTTATCTCACTTGCATTTGCTGTATATATGGTACCGGGCTTATGGGGTGCTCCTTTGAAAGCTGTCAGCGCATTTGCTCCTCCCATGAATACACAAGACTTCAACTTATACACCAATGAGGTACATGCGCAGTTTGATGACTACGATGCCGGTATGGAATATGCAAAACGTACCGGAAAACCGGTAATGCTTGACTTTACAGGTTACGGATGTGTAAATTGCCGTAAAATGGAAGCTGCTGTATGGACTGATCCGAAAGTAAACAAGTTGATGACTGAGGACTATGTACTGATTACATTGTTCGTTGATAACAAAACTCCATTGCCCGAACACATCAAAGTGATGGAGAACGGTAAGGAACGTACACTACGCACGATCGGTGATAAATGGAGTTACCTGCAACGCTCTAAATTCGGTGCCAATGCACAACCTTTCTATGTATTGATTGACAATGAGGGAAAACCATTGAATAAATCATATTCATATGATGAGGATATAGACAAATATGTTGATTTCCTCCAGACCGGATTACAAAACTATAAAAAATAACCAAAGTGTGTCAAAAGTCGAAGGAGTGTCAAAACTAAATAAACCTATCATTTTATTCATTCAGAATATTCTTTAATGAAAAATATTCTGAAAATCAACAAAAAGGAAAAGACAAACGAAACGATAGTTTTATTCGAGTTTTGACACACTTTCAAAAAGATTTTTGCAAGACCCCTTAATAATTATCTACTATGATCGCCAAACCAGAAAGAGAGCAAATCATTGCCCTTATAAATCGCGAGGTCGTTCCGGCTATCGGGTGCACAGAACCCATAGCCGTAGCCCTTTGTGTAGCAAAAGCAACAGAAACACTAGGTAAAAGACCTGAAAGGATTAAAGCTTTACTCAGCGCCAATATTCTTAAGAACGCCATGGGAGTAGGCATCCCGGGAACAGGAATGATTGGGCTACCTATCGCTATCGCCTTAGGGGCATTAATCGGAAAATCCGAATATCAATTGGAAGTCTTAAAAGACAGCACTCCTGACGCCGTAGCAGAGGGTAAAAAACTAATTGACTCACAAGCTATCTCTATCGGGCTGAAAGAGAATATAGAAGAAAAGTTATATATCGAAATTATCTGTGAAGCTGATGGTGATACAGCGACGGCCATTATTGCTTGCGGGCATACCAATTTTATATATGTGGCCCTAAACAACCAAGTTTTACTAAACAAACAAACTACCTCCACCTGCAATGAGGATGCAAAAGAGCCGGAGTTGAACTTGCGGAAAGTGTACGATTTTGCCACCACCACACCATTGGATGAAATTCGTTTTATTCTTGAGACCAAACGTTTGAATAAAGCAGCGGCAGAACGTTCTTTCAAAGGAAACTACGGTCACGAATTAGGCAAGATTCTGAAAAGCAGCAAAAGCGAAGAACAAATATTGGGAAGTAATACATTTACCCACATCCTTTCTTATACCTCGGCAGCTTGCGATGCACGTATGGCGGGAGCTATGATTCCTGTCATGAGCAATTCAGGAAGTGGGAACCAAGGAATTACAGCTACTTTACCGGTAGTAGTCTATGCCGAAGATAACCATAAATCAGAAGAAGAATTGATCCGCGCACTGACACTTAGCCACCTGACAGCGATTTACATCAAACAAAGCTTGGGACGTCTGTCTGCACTATGCGGCTGTGTAGTGGCTGCAACAGGTTCCAGCTGTGGTATCACTTATTTGATGGGAGGCACTTACGAGCAAATCACTTTTGCCGTACAGAATATGATCGCTAACCTGACAGGTATGATTTGTGACGGAGCCAAGCCCAGTTGTGCTCTGAAATTAAGCAGCGGTGTTTCTACTGCTGTATTTTCAGCTATATTAGCGATGGAACATAAATGTGTATCTTCTGTAGAAGGTATCATTGACAATGATGTGGACCGCAGCATCCGCAACCTGACCAGAATTGGTTCACAAGGCATGAATGAAACCGATAAACTAGTATTGGATATTATGACCCACAAACAATGTGATTAAATATATATAAAGATAAGAGAGTTAAAAACGAATCAGACACGGCATTTTATACAATCCGTGTCTGATTTTATTTCTCACTCCACCAACATGTCTTTATATTGGGTATGCCGGGTAAAAAACATTTTTGCAAAAGAACAAGTAGGACGTATTTTAAGCCCTACAACCGAAGCATATCTCACAGCGGCCTCGGTCAAAGCCTGAGCTATTCCCTGCCCTTCCAACTGTGGGGGAACTATGGTATGAAGGATATCCAAAACTCCGTTCTTTTCATCATATTGCAAATAGGCGATTTGTCCCGATTCAAATACTTCGAAACGGTCTACTTTCTCGTCATGTATAACTGTATGTTCCATTCTATATTGGTTTTAATGTATGACTATTACTAATAAAAACAATAATAAAATGGAATTGTTTTTACTCATAGATGAAATCTGTTACAGAACGTATGTCTGTTGACGAAACTCCGATACACACTTTAAATGACACTATAAAATATTGAGAACTATCTGCCTTGTCTATATTGAAAAGCCGAAGGTAGTATACCAAATTCTTCCTTAAAATACCGACTGAAATATTTCGGATTATTAAAGCCCACCTGATAGGCTATTTCTGAAATATTCTGTTGACTTCCACGGAGTAATTGGGCAGCCCGCTGTAAACGAATTATACGAATAAACTCGATAGGAGTCTTACCGGTAATAGCCAATAACTTTTTATATAAATGAACGCGGCTCATCCCTAATTCCTTGCTTAACTCTTCTACAGACAAATCACTGCGTGCAATATTGTCTTCTACATATTTCACAGCATGATTTATCAGTTTTTCATCCATCGAAGTTATGGCAGTCCCACTAGGTTTGAAATCAATATAAGCATGATTCCAAACCGTTTTCAACTTCTGTTCACTTTTTTCTTCAGGAACAGCAGTCACCATTTCCGGCAACTCCTCCGGTGGAATAATATGAGTTATCATCTCATTATCCTCACCCTCAATCAATTGAATCACCGTTGCTCTTTGTGGAGCAACGGCTGAGATTGTTTCTATGTTTTTTTCTTCTGCAATTTCTTCCGTATTACCAGATTCTAATCTTCGGATATCCTCCTCCAGTCCTTCTATTGTTATTATATGGTTTGGTTCTTCTTCCGATTCCTCCCCGGCATTAGACGCCATATAAAACTCCGGAATCTGAAGTGTGGAAATGTCTTCTACCGGCTTATCTGTAACTTGCACCTGTTCTATCTTCGTCGGTTTACTCTCGGAACGCTTTACCGGGATATGGATAACAAAAACACAACCGACAGGAGTATTATCCATTACGTTCACCGTGCCATCGTGAAGTGTGACAAAATCACGTACAATACTCAGACCACCTCCGCCATCTGAGATATTCATATCCGGATTATCCACTTGATAAAAACGTTCGAAAATGCGTTCTCTGTTTTCTTCTTTAATGCCGACACCTGTATCAGCCACTCTGATTTCCAGCATTTCCCGAGAATCCTGTCCTTCTACTAAACCGACAGACACATCAACTCGTCCACCATTGCAAGTAAATTTTAAAGCATTGGAAAGCAGATTCATCATCACTTCCCTCATTTTATCCCCATCAAACAACATATTCAACGAAGGAACTGCTGAATGAAAAATGAGAGAAATATCTTTCTTTTCAGACAAAGAGATAAAAGAATCACAAATCGTATGAATACAAGAGATGATATCATCATCAGACAGACTTAAATAATATCCATTCACATCAATTTTCCTAAAATCCAACAACTGATTTACAAGATTCAACAACCTTAATGCATTGCGTTGCACTATATTTAATTTATCCATCAGAGCAGCATCCGATTGATATTCCTTCATCAGCGTTTCCAACGGTGAGATAATAAGAGTGAGCGGAGTACGTAATTCGTGGCCGACATGAGTGAAGAACTTCAATTTCATATCTGCCTTCTCCTGATTCCTCTCTATTTCTTGCTTTATTTGCTGTTTTTTAAATTTATCCCGTTCTCCACGCAGAATCCAATAGCGTCCCAATATCAATACAGCAACCAACAAAAGGCTATAAACAACATATGCCCAAACGGAACGCCAAAAAGGAGGATAGATAACAATTTTCAATGAAGCTTCTTCATCTCCACCATATCCGTCACTGTTGATTGCTTTCACCTTCAGCATATAAGTTCCGGGAGCTAGATTAGTATAAGTCACTTTGCCAAAGGCAGTAGTCATCCAACCCTCATTGAAACCTTCCAGTTTATAAGCATACTCCGTTTTTTCCGGCAAAATATAGTTATCAGAAGCAAATTGTACACTGAACATATTCTGTTCATAACTCAATTTTATCTGATCTACCTTGTTCAACGCCTTATCCAAAATCACCCTGCCTTCATATTCCTCACCCACCCCTACTTCTTCATTGAACAAGAACAAACGGGTAAACATCACGCTGGGACGTTTTTTATTGTATTTTATATCATCCGGACGGAAGCGGTTAATACCATACAGCCCTCCCATAAGAATTTCTCCAGAAGACAATTTTTTAATGGAACGCAGGTTGAACCCACTATTTTGCAAACCATCTTTGTCATCATAAACACAACTATGAAAAATATAGCGCCCTGTTTTTAAATCTACTGCCGGTATGACATTAGTTATTCCACGTGCTGTAGTCACCCATATATTTTCATTACCATCTTCTACTATTCCAGAAATGATAGGGCTGGAAACTCCTTGCTCCACTCCTAATATAATCAGTTCATCCGTTTTGGGATTATAAACATTCAGCCCCTCACATGTACCAATCCATATCAATCCACGGCTATCCTCATACACCTGACTTATATTCTGATCAGAAAAATATTCCTTACCAGATTTAGTACCTTCCAGATTAACCACTTTTTTAGTTTCAATATCCAATTCCGAAAGTCCCTGAGCGGTACCAATCCACAAAGAGCCCTCTTTTCCCATACACAAAGAGGAAACATAATCGGATATCAAGCCGGCCGAAGTTGTATTATAAGTGGTGAACAAACCCGTCTTGGGATTCAAACTCTGCACTCCCCCACCCAATGTACCTATCCATATAATCCCCTGCTTATCTTCAGCCAAAGCCAATACATTATTATGAGCCAAAGAATTTTGCCGTTCCGGTATGTTTTTTTTATAATGAATAATACGACCGTTATCATAACAAATCAAGCCTCCCCCAAAAGTACCAATCCAAAGTTTCCCATCACCGGCTTTCAAAATGCAAACAATGGCATCAGTAGTGAGTTTATCCATACCTTTCTGTGGAAAAGCAGCCCGGTTGCCAGTCACGGAATTCCAATATATGATACCAACATCGTTGGTACCCAGCCACACATACCCCTCTTTGTCTTCTTCAATGCAACTAATATCTCCTATATACTCTGCACCAAATTTAAAAGCACACTCATTAAAATAGGAAATTCCTTTTTTATAAGTCCCCACCCACATAGTTTCACTGGAATCCTCGTATAGAACCATTACTGTATTATTTTGCAAACTACGTTCATTACCTGCCTTGTTCCGCAACTGCCTCACTTCCCCTGTCTTCTTATCCAATATATCAATGCCATCCTGATCTGTTCCTATCCATATACGCCCCTGCTTATCCTGTGATACAGCACGGACCATGTTATGAGACCGACGCTTGATAATATTTGTCAGCCAAGACAGCCACTTTTCCTGTTCCGGATTATAAACCCATATTCCAAGCGGACTGTACATCCATATATCATTATCACGATCTACAAACAGAGTGAAAATTCCCTGCTTGTCAGTTCCCAATTCCCCAACCAAATCATCCTGCTGCCATTTAATCTCATTTGTCCGAGTATCCAAACAAACAAGTCTTCCGGTATTATATACCAACAAGATTCCCTTGCTACATTCTACAATGTCCGTAATATCACCTTCTGGCAACTGATGAGTATCAAACAAAAGCGGATACAGTAATTGAGATTCCGGAATGTACAAATAACAGCCTTTTCCTTTTATATAAAACCACATATTTTTATTATGGTCTATATATACTAATGCTGGAGTTCCGTCAATACCGACTTCACATAGCCATGCATGCACCTCCCTATCAAATGTTTCTGATTCCGAGTTGTAAATGACATAACCCACACCGGTAAGAATCCATAAATTTCCTTTATAATCTTCTTGTATGCTTTTGATATAATTATCAGGTAAAGAAGCCGGATCAGCATTATTACTACGAAACAAAGTCATCTGGCACCCGTCATACCGATTTAAACCGGAAGCTGTGGCAAACCACATAAAACCTTCGGAATCTTTAAATATATCAAGGACTTGATTGTTTGACAGACCATCTTTCACCTCCAAATGTTTAAACATGAATTCACTTGCATGCATCAGACTAGAAAAGCATAATAATGTAATGATCAAACATTTTTTTCTTATTCCCATAGATTTTAAAGGCTAATTATTTTTATTCCACTGCAAATGAAGCAAAAAGCTTGATAACAGACAAACTAATATCGGCTTTTTTATCATTCGATACCCACAATATGTTTCATTTTTCCTATTTTTGCAATTGAAATGAAAGCATTAACGGATACACAATACATACGACAGCTTGTCTCGGAGGGAGAACACTGTCATCAGGATTTCAAATTCGAGATTTCGGACGCACGCAAAATAGCCCGTAGCCTTTCCGCATTCGCCAATACCGAGGGCGGCAGGCTGTTAATAGGAGTAAAGGACAATGGCAAAATAGCAGGAGTCCGCTCTGACGAAGAAATATATATGATAGAAGCAGCAGCAACCATGTATTGCAAGCCCAAAGTAGAACTGGAAACGCAGACTTACAAGGTAGAAGGAAAGACTGTATTGGAAATACGTATTAACGAAACGGTTTCTAAACCTGTATATGCCCTAGATGAAACGAATAAGCCATGGGCCTATATCCGCATCAAAGACGAAAACATACTGGCCACTCCCGTCCATCTAAAGATGTGGCAACACAGCAAGAAACCTGAAGGAGCACTTGTAACATTTACCGAAAGAGAGCAACGGTTACTGGATGTCTTGAAAGAAAAAGAAAAACTTTCATTAAATCAATGTTGCAAACTTTGCAGGTTAAACCACAAGACAACTTGTGAACTATTAGCTGACTTTATCCGTTTTGGTCTAGTGGAACTTGTTTTCCATGGACATAAGTTCTATTTTAAATTAAACAAGGAATAAGTAAAATGGATATACTGACCCTATTAATCAGCAGAGTGAATGATGTGCTTTGGACTTATATTTTGATCATCATGCTGTTAGGATGTGCATTTTGGTTTACTTTTAAAACAAATTTCGTACAATTCCGCATGATAAGAGAAATGATACGTCTATTAGGTGATTCTACAGGCAAGACTGAAGGTCGCGAACACCATATTTCCTCTTTTCAAGCTTTTGCCGTTTCCATAGCTAGCCGCGTAGGAACAGGCAATTTGGCAGGAGTCGCCACCGCCATTACTTTGGGTGGTCCTGGTGCAGTTTTCTGGATGTGGGTAATTGCTCTTTTTGGGGCCAGCAGCGCTTTTATTGAGTCCACATTGGCCCAATTATATAAAGTACACGGACATAATTCTTTCGTTGGCGGGCCAGCTTATTACATGAAAAAAGGATTAAAACAGCCGTGGATGGGAGTTTTGTTTGCCTTTTTGCTTATCTTTACTTTTGGATTTGCTTTTAATTCAGTACAAAGCAATACCATTTGTGCCGCTTTCGAAGAAGCATTCAATATTCCTCCCAGCCTAATGGGAGTGATACTGACCTCGCTCACATTAATTATCATCTTCGGAGGCATTCAGCGTATTGCTAAAGTAAGTAGCATTATTGTTCCTGTCATGGCATTGGGATACATCTTTTTATCCCTTTTCATCGTAATTGTAAATGCAAAGCATTTGCCAGAAGTTATTGAATTGATTATAGCGAATGCCTTTGGCTGGGAACAGGCATTAAGCGGAGGTATAGGCATGGCATTAATGCAAGGAATCAAACGTGGATTATTCAGCAATGAGGCCGGTATGGGTTCCGCACCCAATGTAGCGGCAAGTGCCGATGTTACCCATCCTGTAAAACAAGGATTAATTCAGACATTGGGAGTTTTTACCGATACACTTGTCATATGTACTTGCACTGCTTTCATCATTCTTTTCAGCGGAGTGGCCTCCACAAAAGAAGCCAATGGAATAAAACTTACTCAAATGGCACTGAATAATGAAATAGGCAACATCGGAACTATTTATGTGGCGGTGGCAATTCTGTTTTTCGCCTATAGCAGCATTTTGGGAAATTATTATTACGGTGAAGCCAATGTACGTTACATAACTCATCGGAAATGGGCTATCCCCATTTATCGTATAGCAGTGGGAGGAATGGTTATGTTTGGGGCATTGGCCAGTCTGGAACTGGCATGGAGCCTGGCCGATATGGCAATGGGATTTATGACTATCTGTAACTTGATAGCCATTACTTTACTAGGGAAATATGCATTCCGTCTATTGGAAGACTATCGAATTCAGAAACGTAACGGGGTCAAAAATCCAGTTTTCACCAAAGACAGAATGAAAGATATTGAAAATGATTTGGAATGCTGGTAACACAAAGCAATCCCCCCGGCATCAACCATTCAATAAAAATGATAAATAGTAAAACAAAAGGATTTTAATCAAAAATGTTTCAGTTTTTATCGCTATCTTTGCAGACAGGAAAACAATATAATTTAAGAACACAATGAGCATATTTTCAAAATTATTTGGTAAAAAACAGACAGAAGGAGAAGAAACAAGCCGCATAGGTGGTATGGAAGACTTCATGACACTAATCCGTGTATATTATCAGTCTGTAATGGCCTGCAACATAGGTATCACAAATATTAATTTTTTGCCAGACATGGCAGTTTTCAAACGCACCCTTAAAATACCGACCCAAAACAACAAGTTGGGAATTGCTGAGAAGTCACGCTGCAAAAAGATGTTAGTAGAACTTTATGGTCTAAGTGATGATTTCTTTAAAGAAATTGACGGTTCTATAAAAAAGAATTGCAAGAATGTAAATGATGTCAAGACTTATCTTTTTATGTTCCAAGGATTCAGCAATGACTTGATGATGCTGATAGGTAATTTGATGCAATGGAAATTCCGTATGCCCAGCGTAATGAAAAAAATGTTACGTAACATGACCGAGAAAACAATTCATGATATCATGACCAAGACCGACTGGAAAGACGAAAGCGTACACAAGACCTGTGTTGCCATCCGTAAATACAAACAAGCCTTAGGATATTCTGAAAACTGGATGACGGAATATGTGTATAACATTGTATTACTGGCTAAAAAAGAACCAAAGCCAAAAGAATAATCATTAAAGATTTTATGAAATCCTTATTAAATATAGAAGAACATCCATTAGAGCCTTTTTTACCGGTTAACGCCAAACTACTGATGTTAGGCAGTTTTCCCCCACAAAAGAAACGATGGAGCATGGAATTCTTTTATCCCAATCTGCAAAATGATATGTGGCGTATTTTTGGAATAATATTTTTCCAAAACAAAGACCACTTTCTGAATCCTGACAAAAAGGTATTTGACAAGGAACGTATTATTGATCTTTTGAACAAAAAAGGCATCGCACTTTATGATACCGCTTCAGCTGTTCGCCGTTTACAGGACAATGCCTCAGACAAATTTCTGGAAGTTGTAGAACAGACAGATATCAGTTTGCTACTGAAGCAGATTCCAATGTGCAAGGCCATTGTAACCACAGGACAAAAAGCAACGGATATTATTCGTGAACAAATAAAGGTAAAAGAACCCGTTGTAGGAACCAGTGAACCTTTCGAATTCGAAGACCGGACAATGCGATTATACAGAATGCCTTCGTCCAGCCGTGCCTACCCGTTGCCCATTGAAAAAAAATCAGCAATATACCAGGTCATGTTCAATGAGTTAGGCCTATTAAACGAATAATGAACAATATTTTTTCATAAATAGGTTTGTATATTCCAAATATTACACTACCTTTGCAGCCGCAAACACGGGAGTAGCTCAGTTGGTAGAGCACCGGTCTCCAAAACCGGGTGTCGGGAGTTCGACAAAAAATAATGACTGGCAGACAAATCCAAATAAGCAGAAACATCTTGTCCCACATAAACCACTTTCACCTCATCTATACGATCTAGATTTATTTTCGCCCCTTCTTTAGGGGAACAAGTAACCCAATCTATATTTTCAGGCAGCAGACAAGTGCCGTTTGTCTCAATACAAACATACTTCCCTTCATGATGCAATGCATCAACTAACTTTTCATCAATCCACAATCCTGGCTCACCACCAGTCAGTATTACTATCTGGGTCGAATATTTTGCCACTTCCATCACAATATCCTCATCACTCATCAATGTACCTTCTTCATGCTGAGTATCGCAAAAAGGACATCTCAAATTGCATCCGGAAAAACGTACAAAAACGGCAGGTATTCCAGTATGATACCCCTCCCCCTGTAAGCTGTAAAATATTTCATTAATCCTTCTCATAGATAACGGTATTTCCTTCTGACTCGCGAACTTCAACCTTGAAACAAGTGGGAATTTGCTCACATACCCAGCGTGCAATATTTTCAGCTGTAGGATTAAAAGAAACAACCTCATTCAAATTCCGGTGATCCAAACGCCCCATCACCGTTTCCTTGATATGCGTGAAATCCACCACCATACCATCCTCGTTCAAAACCTCGGAACGACAATAAACGGTAATAATCCAATTGTGACCGTGCAAATTCTCACATTTACTTCTATACGACAGCTTCAAGCTATGGGAAGCTGAAATTTCCATTCGTTTAATTACTGTATACATAGCATTTAATTATAATAAGAAAGAACTCACACCTAATGTCACCTCGGTGCTACAGGACGCAAAGATACACCATAAAAAAGAATAATATAAAAAGGACACTGTATTTTTTTGTTTTTTGGTCTATATTTGCACCTATGAAAATACTATATACCATTGTAGGAACAACCTCACTCATACTAGGCATTATCGGCATATTTCTTCCTTTACTGCCTACCACCCCCTTTTTATTACTGACAGCCGCCATGTATTTCCGCAGTTCACCACGCTGGTATCATTGGCTCATCCAACAAAAATATTTAGGAAGCTACATCCGCAATTTCCGCGAGCATAAAGCAATACCTTTACATGCCAAAATCATTTCCGTATCATTAATATGGATTACCCTAAGCTATTGCGCCATCTGGACACTACCCTACATTTGGGCAAGAATCCTGTTTCTGATTATTGCAATCGGTACTACCTGGCACATCTTGTCCTATAAAACATTAAAACGATAGACAATCCTCAACAGACATATGTAATAGTAAAAAGATCATATTCGAACAGCACGGGAAAAACAGCTAATAAAGACGTTAAAAAAGTTTTTTAAACGACAAACGATAAATTTAGGACGAAATATTTTCGTGTTTGCTTCCAATCCTTTATATTTGTGTACAATTTTGGTATAAAATGACTGAAGAAGACAAAAAGCTATTAAATACTTTCGAGGCAAGACTGAGGCATTTTATGTATTTGCATGATGAATTGAAACATGAAAATGCACAGTTAAAGCAACTTCTCACTGAAAAAAACGAGGAGGTAAGACGATTGGAAAATAGCCGGAAAGAATTAGAAGTAAGGTATACCAATTTGAAAATGGCGAGGACAATCAGTATTCATGATAAAGACATCAATGATACAAAACAACGGTTGTCAAGGCTTGTGCGTGAGGTCGACAAATGCATCGCTTTATTAAACGAATAAAAAAAGTTGGACAATAAAACGATAGTATTATGGACGATATGATGAAGATACATCTACTGATTGACAACGAACGATACCCGATGACCATCCGTCGTGAAGATGAACAGTTATACAGGGACGCTGCCAAACAGATTGACAATAAACTAAACAAATACCGTAGTTATTACCCTGATTTCAGCCCCGCAAGGCATTGGGCAATGGCTGCGCTGGAGTTAGCTTTTGAAAATATTTCTATGAAAGACAGGAATAATACTGCACCTTATCAGGAAAAATTGAAGGAGCTGACCAAAGAGATAGAAAAACAAATCAGTAACAGAGAGTAATCGTTTAGAATTGAAGATATTCACGCACAGCTATACTGTTAAGAGAAGGGTTCTTAACAGATAGATTGTGCGTTTTTTATTTATATATAAATTAATAACAATGATAACAACGGTAATAATAGCAATTGTGTGTTTCGCTGTAGGTGGTGGACTATCATACATGCTTTTCAGATATGGCCTGAAATCTAAGTATGACATCATCATCAAAGAGGCACAGACGGAAGCTGAAGTAATTAAAAAGAACAAGCTTTTGGAAGTAAAAGAAAAATTCCTGAACAAAAAAGCTGATCTGGAAAAAGAAGTCGCCCTACGTAACCAAAAGATTCAGCAAGCCGAAAATAAATTAAAACAACGCGAACTGATGTTGAACCAAAAACAGGAAGAGGTTCAACGCAAACGTACAGAAGCGGAAGCTATCAAAGAAAATCTAGAAGCTCAAATTGTCATCATAGACAAGAAAAAGGATGAACTGGATAAATTACAAATGCAAGAACGTGAAAAACTGGAAGCTCTTTCCGGTCTTTCTGCTGAGGAGGCCAAAGAACGCCTGATTGAATCTTTGAAAGAAGAAGCGAAAACACAGGCTGCTTCCTATATTAACGACATTATGGACGACGCCAAATTAACAGCTAATAAAGAAGCTAAACGTATCGTTATCCAGTCTATCCAACGAGTAGCCACAGAAACTGCTATCGAAAACTCTGTAACCGTATTCCATATTGAATCGGACGAAATAAAGGGACGCATCATCGGCCGTGAAGGGCGTAATATCCGGGCTTTAGAAGCAGCAACCGGTGTCGAAATCGTTGTAGATGACACACCCGAGGCTATTGTACTTTCAGCGTTTGACCCTGTACGCCGCGAAATTGCCCGCTTAGCATTACACCAACTGGTTACAGATGGACGTATCCACCCGGCACGCATTGAAGAAGTGGTAGCTAAAGTACGCAAACAGGTAGAAGAAGAAATTATTGAAACCGGTAAACGTACCACTATTGATTTAGGTATTCATGGCCTGCACCCTGAATTGATCCGTATTATCGGTAAGATGAAATATCGGTCCTCATACGGTCAGAACCTTCTACAACATGCTCGTGAAACAGCCAATCTTTGCGCTGTGATGGCTTCTGAACTAGGTTTGAATCCTAAAAAAGCAAAACGTGCTGGATTACTGCATGATATAGGTAAAGTACCTGATGAAGAACCGGAATTGCCGCACGCATTGTTAGGCATGAAGATAGCCGAAAAATATAAAGAGAAACCAGACATATGTAATGCTATCGGTGCTCACCATGACGAAACTGAAATGACTAGCCTGCTGGCTCCCATCGTACAGGTATGTGATGCCATTTCAGGCGCACGTCCAGGCGCTCGCCGTGAAATCGTAGAAGCTTATATCAAGCGTTTGAACGATCTAGAACAATTAGCCATGTCTTATCCAGGGGTAACAAAAACCTATGCTATCCAAGCTGGCCGCGAATTACGTGTGATTGTAGGTGCCGACAAGATTGACGACAAACAGACTGAAAGTTTATCCGGTGAAATTGCGAAAAAGATTCAAGACGAAATGACTTATCCGGGACAAGTGAAGATTACAGTCATCCGCGAAACACGTGCGGTAAGTTTCGCCAAATAAAAATCAGAAACAAAAAACTCAACTATAATCCCTCTTTTTCTTTAGAAGAAAGAGGGATTTTTCATTTTGTATTCCCACATTTTATCCACAGTCTGGACAAACTCAAGAAAAAAAATAAATTTCTAATTGCCAAGCAGTAAATCATCTAATCCTTCATTTAAATTATGTAGAACATAAAACAAGATCAAACTATGAGACTTAACAGTATGCTAGCCACAGTGCTTATTTTCCTTTGCTCTTTAGTAATTTCATCGTGCAGCAATGATGAACTTGCTCCCATCTCCTTAAAAAATAGAGAAACAGCAAATATAAAATTAAACTATCCTAATAATCAGACATACTCTTTTCCTTTGCAAGGGGGAGACGGGAATTATGAAATAAGCTGCGATAAACCGGAAATTATAGAAACCAAAATGATTTCTTCTTGCGACATATCCATAAAAGCATTAGCATTAGGTGAAGCGATTATTACTGTAAGAGATCAATCTGGAAACACACTTGACATTCATGTAATAGTAGACTATTACACCGATAATTACATTGTAAGCAAACAGGATATACTTCTTACAGGAGACTTAAAAGACTCTGAAAAACAAACAATTAAAGAAAAAGCATTAGCTACAATACCAGTAAAGACAGGAGGAGGATACAAATTTATCTACACGGATGCAGAAATTGCAAGAGGCAAAGTACTGGTTTTTCAAGAAAAGTTTGGAGACAAGGCTATAGAAGGTAGTTTTGAAAGAAAATCCAATGAAATAGAAAATGAGCAATGGGGTACAAGACATATCATCTCATTTGATCTAACTCTTCCAGAACAACCCAAAAGAACATTTATAATCTCTGAATATATACCTTCTTCCAGGACTTCCCCCATAGTCCTCATGGCTTTTTTTGAGGATTTAAAAAAGACATTCACTATAGATTATCCGACCGTCAAGCAAGTTTATACCGAGCAAGTATTAACTGTACCGTCACATTTATATTATTAATATATTATCTTTCTTTCCAAAAGGAAAGAGCATTCATTCTTGTTATATGCGGTAGAACCTCATCTACCCCATATAACAAGAATGATTCCCCATTCCTCCAATATCCCCATGTATAAAAAACATTCTTTTGGCCAAAAGTTTATTTTTGAAGTATTCGTTTTTCTTCGAACATTTTTTTTGCACAGGCATACCCTTCCTCATATAAATCGGTCAGTTTCTTTATATCTGTTTCAATACGGTCCACTTCCATCGGCTTTTCAGGACGAATTACCACAATCCTGCCCTTGTCTTCCAATTGCTCTACCAAATCAAGCTGTTCGTTGTAAATACGACAACGTTTACTTAAAACCACGCGCAAACGAGGGTATTTTTTATAGATAAAATGAGGAATTTTCATATCCTTTCCTTTTTTGCGATATCCCCGATTACGGGTAAGTACCACTACATTTTTATCAAATCCTTGTTCAATAGCACGCAACACAGGAATAGAATCCACAATTCCCCCATCCAGCATCGGCTCACCATCTACATAAGCTATAGGACAAACATAAGGAAGACTGCTGGACGCCTTAGCTATGGCAATAATACGTCGAGGATCATGTTTCTCTTCCAAATAACACGCCCTACCTGTAATGCAATTAGTAGTCACCATTTCAAAACGAGCAGGATTTTCAGCATATGTTTTATAATCATAAGGAAGAATTTCCTTAGGAAAATGTTCATAAAGCAATTCCTGATCAAGAATACTGTGCTTACGCCATAAATGCTTTATGCCGATATAATGATATTTCTCCAATAAATCAATATTACTAAACTTAGCTCTACCACGCTGGCGAGACATATATGAAAGACCATTGCACGCTCCGGCAGAAACTCCTACCCCATACGGAAACCAAACCTTCTTATCCATCATATAGTCTAATACCCCGCAGGTAAAAACTCCGCGCATACCTCCGCCTTCCAGTACCAGCCCTGTTTTATCATCTATTTTCATAATCAATGTTGAGGAACAAATCTATCCTTGAAAGAGTTCACTGCAAAGTTAACCTTTTCAAAGTATTTAGCCGTATCTTTTATATTTATTAAATAATTGCATTCCATCATAAATATCAATCAAATTCTCCTAGCAGTATAAATTACTGAATGGCAACTTATCAAGGAAAAATAAGAGAAACCTGTGAAATTAGAAAAGCAAGATTGACAAATGATAAAAATAAAGCCGAAATCGATTAAAAAATCAAATAAGCAAATAGTACTTTTAAGATTATAATTATTACATTTGCAACACAGTTCAATAAATTTTCAATTAAAATAAAGTTAGCCATGTTTGATTCCGCAACTTATCAAAGACGCCGTCAGGCACTTAGAAACAAAGTGCAAAACGGTATTATCCTTATACTAGGTAATAATGAAGCTCCGGCAAACTATCCGGATAACACATATAAATTCCGTCAGGACAGTTCATTCCTCTACTTCTTCGGTCATTCTCACCCCGGATATGCAGGTGTAATAGATATAGAAGCAGGAGAGGATTATTTCTTCGGAAATGATGTAGATATGGACGACATTATCTGGATGGGGCCCCAACCCAGTGTGAAAGAGTTGGCTGCACAAGTAGGTATTCAGAAAAGTTTTCCCTTTCCCCAGCTAAAAGAGGTGGTAGGAAAAGCTATCGCGCAAGGTAGAAAAGTACATTTCCTTCCTCCCTACCGATTCGATAATATGATGCTCTTGGAAGACTTAACCGGTATCCGTGCCGCTATAGTAAAGAAATACGCTTCTGTAGAATTGATAAAAGCTGTAGTTGATTTACGTTCTGTAAAAGAAGCTTGCGAAATAGCAGAAATCGATTTGGCATGTAATATCGGTTATGAAATGCACACAGCCGCTATGCGTCTATGTAAACCTGGAATAAAGGAACAATATATCGCCGGAGTACTGGATGGCATCGCCGCTTCTTATGGAAGCATGACTTCATTTGCCACTATCCTGACCCAACATGGGGAAACATTACATAATCATGACCATAGCCATATATTAGAACCAGGACGCATGATGCTGACAGATGCCGGAGCTGAAAGAGTGACAAATTATTGTTCTGACCATACCCGTACCGTACCTGTGGGAGGCAAATTTGAAGGACGGCAAAAAGATGTGTATAATATTGTATTGGCTTGCCATGATAAAGCATTGGAAATTACTCGTCCAGGTATAACCTATATGTCTGTACACTTAGAAGTCTGCAAAGTGCTGGTTCAAGGATTAAAAGACCTGGGGCTCATGAAGGGCAATGTGGAAGAAGCTGTTGCCGCTGGTGCACACGCTTTATTCCTGCCCCATGGATTAGGTCATATGATGGGATTGGATGTACATGACATGGAAGACCTGGGACAAATTTACGTAGGATATGACGATGAAATCCGTCCTTCTTCCCAGTTCGGGCTAGCCTCCCTGCGCATGGGACGTCGCTTACAGGAAGGCTTTGTGATTACCGATGAACCGGGCTGCTATTTTATTCCAGCATTGATTGACAAATGGAAAGCTGAGAAAATGCATACAGACTTCCTGAACTTTGATGCCATTGAAAAATTCAAAGATTTTGGAGGCATCCGCCTGGAAGACGATATTCTGATTACTTCGGAAGGCTCCCGTTTCACTGGCGAGAAACGCATCCCTATCACTATCGAAGAAGTAGAAACTATCATGAATGAGTAACATAACAAACAAAACTATTATTTCTAAAATGAAAAGATTTACATTATTAGCAGCATTAGGTTTATGCAGTATAAGCCTCTTTGCACAAGATGCACAAAAAGAAGAGCCAAAGGAAGAAGGGTTTGTATTCACTACAGTAAAAGAACTGCCTATTACTTCTGTCAAGAACCAAAGCCGTGCCGGTACTTGCTGGTGCTATTCCAGTATGGCTTTTCTAGAATCAGAATTACTTCGTATGGGAAAAGGAGAATACGACTTTTCTGAAATGTACATCGTACACCAAACTTATTTGGATCGAGCCGATGCCGCCGTACGTACTCACGGAGATGTATCTTTTTCCCAAGGAGGATCATTCTATGACGTTATCTATGGAATGAAAAAATTTGGTCTGGTACCCGAAGAAGTTATGCGTCCGGGAGTCATGTATGGTGATACATTAAGTAACCATACAGAACTTACAGCCGTATCGGATGCTGTAGTAGCAGCAATAGCCAAAGGAAAATTACGCAAACTCCAGACAGATAATAACCATAATCCATTATGGAAAAAGGCCATTGCCGCTATTCATGATATCTATTTAGGTAAATGCCCTGAAAAATTCACTTATAAAGGAAAAGAATACACTCCCCATTCATTCTTCGAATCAACAGGATTGAATCCAAATGATTACATTTCATTGACCTCGTACACCCACCATCCGTTCTACGAACCATTTGTTCTTGAAATTCAAGACAACTGGCGTTGGGGGCAATCATACAACCTTCCCATTGATGAATTCATGCAGGTTTTTGATAATGCCATTAATAACGGCTATCCAATCGCATGGGGATCTGATGTCAGTGAACAAGGCTTTACACGTGACGGCGTAGCTGTTATGCCCGATACGGAAAAAGTACAAGAACTAAGTGGATCAGACATGGCTCATTGGTTGAAAATGAAACCGGAAGAAAAGAAACTGAACACCAAACCACAACCTCAGAAATGGTGTACACAAGAAGAACGCCAGGAAGCTTATGACAATTGGGAAACAACCGATGATCATGGTATGTTGATTTACGGTATAGCTAAGGATCAAGAAGGAAACGACTATTATATGGTAAAGAATTCTTGGGGAAAAGCCGGAAAATACGATGGCTTATGGTATGCCTCTAAAGCATTCGTCCGTTACAAAACCATGAATATCGTAGTCAATAAAAATGCACTGCCTAAAGAAATTGCTAAAAAATTAGGTATCAAATAATCCGCTACTATACAATACTTTACCGCTAATTCCATAAAATATATATGGAATTAGCGGTTTTTTTATTTGTTTTTTCCTAACTTTACGGATTGATTGGGTAAGTATAACCAGAAAATGGTATTATCCCGTCTCCGAGAGCAGAAAAAAGAAAAAACAATATATAAAATGAATCACAAATGGAATTATCAACCTCCAAGCCAAGAACAGACAGAAGCAGCTAAAGCATTAGCCAAAGAAACAGGGATCAGCCCGATTCTTTGTAAGTTGTTGCTGGAAAGAGGTATAACCTCAGCAGCAGAGGCTAAAAGATTTTTCCGCCCCCAGCTTAACGAGCTACACGACCCATTCCTGATGAAGGATATGAGCATTGCTGTAGAACGGCTTAATCAAGCTATGGGCAGGAAAGAACGTATCATGGTTTATGGAGATTATGATGTAGACGGTACAACAGCTGTAGCATTGGTATACAAATTTCTCCAGCAGTTCTATTCGAACATTGACTACTATATTCCCGACCGATATAATGAGGGCTACGGAGTATCAGTAAAAGGAGTGGATTATGCCTGTGAAACAGGTGTAAAACTCATTATTGTGTTAGATTGCGGTATTAAAGCCGTAGAGGAAATTGCTTATGCAAAAGAAAAAGGTATCGATTTCATCATCTGTGACCACCATGTGCCTGATGATATATTGCCACCAGCCGTAGCTATTCTGAATGCCAAACGGGCTGACAATACATATCCTTACGATCATCTTTCGGGATGTGGTGTAGGCTTCAAGTTCATGCAGGCTTTCGCTTTGAATAATGGCATTGAATTTCATCAACTAACTCCTTTATTAGATTTGGTTGCTGTCAGTGTAGCATCAGACATCGTACCTATCATGGGAGAAAACCGAGTGCTGACACACCACGGCTTAAAACAGTTGAATTCCAATCCCAGTGTAGGTCTGAAAGCTATTATCGATGTATGCGGATTATCAGAAAAAGAAATTACCGTAGGTGATATCGTATTCAAGATAGGTCCGCGCATCAACGCATCCGGACGTATACAGAACGGAAAAGAGGCGGTGGAACTGCTCATAGAAAAGGACTTCTCGGCAGCATTGGAGAAAGCCAACCAAATCAACCAATACAATGAAACCCGTAAAGATCTGGATAAGACCATGACCGAAGAGGCCAATCAAATTGTAGACCACTTGGAAGGACTAGCAGACCGGCGTTCCATTGTCATCTATAATGAAGCGTGGCATAAAGGTGTTATCGGTATCGTAGCCTCACGCCTTACAGAGATTTATTACCGCCCGGCAGTTGTATTAACCCGTACAGATAATCTGGCAACTGGTTCCGCCCGTTCCGTATCAGGTTTCGATGTCTACAAAGCTATCGAACATTGTCGTGACTTGTTGGAAAACTTTGGAGGACACACTTATGCTGCAGGACTATCCATGAAAGTGGAAAATGTGGAAGAATTCACCCGTCGTTTTGAAACCTATGTCACAGAACATATTTTGCCGGAACAGACCAGTGCTGTAATTGATATTGATGCAGAAATTGACTTCCGGGATATCACTCCGAAGTTCCATGCCGACCTGAAAAAGTTCAATCCCTTCGGACCGGACAACCACAAACCAATCTTTTGTACACATAATGTATATGATTATGGAACCAGCAAAGTAGTAGGGCGTGATCAAGAACACATCAAGTTGGAATTGGTAGACAATAAATCAAACAATGTGATGAATGGCATCGCTTTCGGACAAAGTTCACAAGCACGCTATATCAAGACCAAACGTTCTTTTGATATTTGTTATACCATTGAAGAGAATACGCACAAACGTGGTGAAGTACAATTGCAAATAGAAGATATAAAACCCAGTGAGGAATAATGATAAAGATTTATCTTTGAAATATGTCAAAACTTTAATGACGTTATCAGACACTTATCAGAATAATAAGATGATAAGTCATTGGAGTTTTGACATAATTTTCTTATTTCCCTTCCAATGACCTATAAAGAAATTCTAAAACAATATTGGGGATATGATGACTTTCGGGGCATACAGAAAGAAATCATTGAAAGTATAGGCAACGGTCACGACACGCTAGGATTGATGCCTACCGGTGGCGGCAAATCCATTACCTTCCAAGTACCAGCTTTAGCACAACCCGGATTATGTTTGGTTATTACACCTCTTATTGCCCTGATGAAGGACCAAGTACGCAATTTACGCGACCGAGGTATCAAAGCTTTGGCAGTTTATTCAGGCATGACACGCGAAGAGATCATTGTTGCATTGGAAAACTGTATCTTCGGCGACTATAAATTCCTTTATATTTCTCCGGAAAGGCTGGATACTGAAATATTCCGTAGCAAACTACGGAACATGAAGGTAAGCATGATCACGGTAGATGAGTCACACTGTATCTCTCAATGGGGATATGATTTCCGCCCTGCTTATCTGAAAATTGCAGAAATTCGCGAACTCCTTCCCGACATACCTGTATTGGCACTGACAGCAACTGCCACTCCGGAAGTAGTAACAGATATTCAAACAAAGCTAAACTTTAAAAAAGACAGTCAGGTTTTCCGAATGAGTTTCGAAAGAAAAAACTTGGCTTACATTGTACGTCCTACAGAAAATAAACAGGAAGAGCTATTACATATTTTAAATAGTGTGCCCGGCTGCGCCATTGTCTATACCCGCAACCGGAAACGTACACGTGAAATTGCCGAACTACTGGTCAATAACGGCATAACTGCCACTTTCTATCATGCCGGTTTGAATAATGATGTAAAAGATCAACGTCAAAAAAGCTGGCTCACCGGAGAAAGCCGTACTATGGTAGCAACCAACGCCTTCGGAATGGGTATCGACAAACCAGATGTACGTATCGTTATCCACATAGATATGCCTGATTCTCCTGAAGCCTATTTTCAAGAAGCCGGACGAGCAGGGCGCGACGGGCAGAAAGCATATGCTGTCCTGCTATACGCCCAAAGTGATAAAACCACCCTCAACAAACGTATCAGTGATACATTTCCCGACAAGGATTATATCCGAAAAGTGTACGAAGATATCAACTACTATTTTCAAATGGCCATGGGAGACGGTATGGGTTGCACCTTTGCTTTTAACTTGGATGAATTCTGTCGTAACTTCAAACATTTCCCCGTACAAGCCGACAGCGCTTTAAAGATTCTGACCCGTGCCGGATATTTAGAATATACAGACGAGCAAGATAATGCTTCACGTATTCTTTTCACGATGAAACGCGACGAACTCTATAAACTACACGAGAATGATACAGATACAGAGAAACTGATAAACATCATCTTGCGTTCTTATACAGGACTATTTACTGATTATGCCTATATTAACGAAGATTCCTTAGTAATCCGCTCCGGATTAACCCGCCAACGAATCTATGAAATTCTACTGGCGCTGACTCGTAGACATATCATACATTACATTCCACGGAAAAAGACACCTTATATTATATATACCCGTGAACGGCAAGAAAAGAATCGCCTTGCCCTAACTCGGGAAATATACGAAGACCGGAAAAAAAGCTATACCACCCGAATCAAGGCTATGATAGAATATGCCACAGCCGATGATAAATGTCGTAGCCGAATGCTACTCAGATATTTCGGAGAAAAGAACGAGCACAACTGCGGACAATGTGATGTATGTCTTAACAACCATCATTCAGGAATAAAACAGGGAGAATTTCAAGAATTGGAACAACAAATCAAACAGCTATTGCAGGCAGGTGCCATGCCTGCTTCAGAACTACTGAACCAATTGAATAGCAATCGTGAAAAAGCGGAAAAGGTACTCTCCTACCTACTTTCCGAAGAAATAATACAATTAAAAGATGGAATTCTTTCTGTATAAATCGTATCTTTGCCATTGATTTATTAACCTTTTACCCCAACAGAACATGAAAAAAATGCATTTGGCAATCATTTGTCTTTTTACCGGTTGTACTATCTTTGCCCAAAACATAGAAGTACAGCCCATCCCTCAACAAGTTTCCAAACAAGACGGACAAATCAATTTACCTGAAACTTACCAACTCTTGGGAGAAACTGAAGCCAATCCATATGCCGTACAAGAATTAAAAGATTTATTAGGTGGAAAACACCCGGCCAATACCGGTTTGCGCATTTATATAGGAGAAAAAGGAGACAAGTCCATCCGCAAGTTTACTCGTCAGATCCCCAACCAAAAGGAAGGTTATTATCTATCCATCAATAATAAGGAAATAATTCTGGCAGGAAACGATGAACGTGGAACCTACTATGCCTTGCAAACCTTAAAACAATTGCTCAAAGATAACCAATTACCGGTAATAGAGATACAAGACTATCCGGCCATACGCTACCGTGGTGTCGTAGAAGGATTTTACGGGACCCCCTGGAGCCATAATGCCCGTCTTCGCCAACTTCAATTTTATGGTGAAAACAAAATGAACACCTATATATACGGCCCTAAAGATGACCCTTACCATAGTTCTCCCAACTGGCGTCTGCCTTACCCCGAAAAAGAAGCAAAACAATTACAGGAATTAGTAAAAGTAGCTCAAGAAAACGAAGTCGATTTTGTTTGGGCTATCCATCCGGGACAAGACATCAAATGGAATAAAGAAGACCGTGAATTATTATTGGCAAAATTTGAAAAGATGTATCATCTCGGTGTCCGTTCTTTTGCCGTCTTCTTTGATGATATTTCAGGAGAAGGTACCAACCCTGTGAAACAAGCAGAACTGCTGAATTACATAGATGAACATTTTGTAAAAGTAAAACCGGATGTAACTCCCCTTATCATGTGTCCTACAGAATACAATAAAAGTTGGTCCGACCCTGCTAAAGGATATCTTACTACTTTAGGAGACAAACTGAATCCATCCATACAAATTATGTGGACAGGAGACCGGGTTATTTCCGATATTACCCAAGATGGTATTCAATGGATAAACGAACGGATTAAACGTCCGGCATATATATGGTGGAACTTTCCTGTTTCCGATTACGTTAGAGATCATCTGCTCATGGGACCAGTATATGGAAACGATACTCAAATAGCCAATCAGATGTCTGGCTTTGTAACTAATCCGATGGAACATGCCGAGGCTTCTAAAATAGCCATTTATAGTGTAGCCTCATACGCTTGGAATCCAACAAAATATAACAGTGAAAAAACTTGGAAAGACGCTATTATGAACATTTTGCCCGATGCTGCCACTGAACTGGAATTCTTTGCCGCCCATAATTCGGACTTGGGCCCCAACGGACATAAATATCGCCGAGAGGAATCTGTAAATCTCCAACCCACAGCGCAGAGCTTTACTGAAAGTTACATAAAAAATAAAACTTACACTGAAAAAGACTTCTCTATTCTACAAGAAACCTTCAGCCAGATGGTTGAATCAAGTGATATTTTAGTCGCCCATGCTGATAAAAATCCGATTATAGTAGAAATCATGCCTTGGCTTTATCAGTTCAAACTATTGGGTGAAACCGGAAATGAAGTACTGGCAATGGTCAAAGCATACGACAAAAATGACCAATCTTTATTTATGCGTAAATACAAACACGTGAAAGCCTTGCAACAACAAATGTTTCAAATTGACCAGACATACAACCAAAACCCTTACCAGCCGGGTATAAAGACAGCAGGAAGAGTAATCAAGCCATTGATTGATCAAACTTTCGCCACCGTCACGCAATGCTATAACCAAAAATATAGCACACTGCTGAATGCTGAAACCGACTATATGCCGCATAAACTAATAAGCGATATCAGTCAGATAAAGAACTTACCTTTACAGGTAAAGATAAACCGCATTCAGATTTCTCCGGCGCTGGAAGTTATCAGATGGCCCGGTAATGGTTCATTGACTATCGAACTGGATCAAGTTTATCCCGGAGAAAATATAGAGATAGATTTCGGGAAACCGGAAATCGAAACTTGGGGAAGTCTTGAGATATCTGCAAATGGAAAAGACTGGAGTAAAGTACACTTTACACAAGAAAACAACCGACTGACTGCCAGTTTACAACAGAAACCAATAAAGGCAGTACGTTTTACCAACATGCAGCATCAGGAACAAGAAATTTACCTCAGACGATTTATTATAACAATAGACAAATAAAACAACTATAAATTATGGGCTTATTTAAATCCTTATTCGGCGGAAACAACACCCCCGAAACCGAAAAAGAGAAAAATGATAAAAAGAACTTCGAGATTTTAAAATACGACGGCATCCGCGCCCAACGTATGGGTAAACTACCTTATGCCATTAAATGTTTTGAAGAAGCAGTTGCCATCAACGATGAATTGGAAACACTCAGCCTGCTAGCCACTGCTTATACACAGGCAAACCGACTAGATGATGCCCGTATCACACTAGACCGCATGGCTACAAAAGATCCTGAACAAGTAAACACCTTCCTTTCACTAGCTGGCATCTGCTATATGCAGGAAGATTACGAAAATATGAAGGATGCCTGCCAAAAAGCTTTGGTTTTAGATAATAAGAACCCCCTATCTTTCTATTTGACAGCAAAAGCAGCTATCGGCATGAAAGATGATATCACCGCCATCGCTATGCTGACTAAAGCTATCGTATTAAAAGAAGATTATACCGAAGCATACCAGCTACGCGCTGAAGTACTTTGGAAAATGAAACAAGCAAAAGATGCTGCCGAAGATATACAAAAGTTGCTCAGCCTCAATCCCGACGACGAACAAGCCTTGCTTTTGAAAGGAGAAATTCTAGCCGCCACCAATGAACCGGAACAAGCACAAGAATGTTTTAATCAAGTATTGTCACTCAATCCGTTCAATGAAAAGGCCTATATCCTGTCAGGAGAACTATATCTGGTAAACAAAGATTTTGACAAAGCATTGGCTGTATATGATGAAGCCATTGAAATCAATCCCAACTTTGCCAAAGCATATCATGAACGAGGACGTATCAAATTACTTAAAGGAGACAAAGACGGATCTGTGGAAGATATGAAGAAAGCAATAGAACTGGCTCCTGAAAATGAAATGAATATTAGCGGTCAATACAATAATTATGAAAACATGACTAAGAATGTTCCGTTTTAAAAGCGGAACATTTCAATTCGTTTTATTGTTTATTTATATACAAAATAAGCAAAAAACACATGAGCGTAAAAGAACAGTATTGGAAATATTCCCTTATCACCATTATACTGGGATTAGGACTTATTTTATTTATAAAAATGTCTCCTTTCATAGGAGGTATTTTAGGAGCATGCACCATTTACATCATGGTAAGAAAACAAATGTTTTATCTTACCCAAGAAAAACATTTCAAAAAAAGTATTACAGCCATTTTACTCTTGATAGAAGCCATCATGTGCTTTCTTGTACCTTTATCATTGGCTGTATGGTTACTGATCAATAAATTACAGACGGTAAACGTAGATACGACAGGTTTTATCCATACGGTAACCAATCTTGCCGATTGGCTTCATACCAAGACGGGATATGACTTACTAAGCGCAGAAAACATTTCATCCATAGCCTCAATTCTTCCTGCCATCGGACAGTTTCTGATGGGAAGTATCAGTAGCTTTGCCGTTAATGCTTTCGTATTGGTCTTTATTCTCTACTTCATGCTGATTGGCGGAATTCAAATGGAAAAATACATCTATGAGTTACTTCCCTTCAGCGATACAAACAAAAAAAATGTACTGAAAGAAATTAATATGATTGTCAGGAGTAATGCAATAGGTATTCCCTTACTGGCAGTCATTCAAGGAGGAATAGCTACATTAGGCTACTATTTGTTTGATGTACCCAGCGCGCTATTGTTTGGCTTCCTGACCTGCTTTGCCACCGTCATTCCTATTGTAGGAACAGCATTGGTATGGTTCCCGCTAGCCGCCTATCTTGCTCTTTCAGGAGATTGGACACATGCCGTCGGACTACTTCTTTATTGTGGATTAATTGTAACAAACATTGACAATCTAATTCGTTTTATTCTGCAAAAGAAGATGGCAGACACCCATCCACTCATCACCATTTTTGGAGTGGTCATCGGACTTTCCTTATTCGGATTCATGGGTGTCATATTCGGACCGTTATTGTTATCCATCTTCATTTTATGCGTGAATATCTTTAAGACGCAATACTTAAAATAATCACTTTATATATAGTTGATAAGCATCCGCCAGTTGTTTCATCGCCTTTTCAATGATACAACGCGGACTTGCCACGTTTAAACGCATAAAGCCAATGCCTTCCTTACCAAACATTTCCCCGTCATTCAATGCCAAATGCGCTTTATCTACAAAGAATTCATTCAAATCTTTCTGGCTCAACTCCAGTTCACGGCAATCCAACCAAACTAAATAAGAAGCCTCCGGACGAATGGCCTTGATTTTAGGTGCATGTTTTTTCAAAAATTCGTCGACAAAATCTATATTTCCTTGTATATACGCCAAACATTGGTCAAGCCATTCCGTACCATGACTATAAGCAGCCTCAACAGAAAGAAAAGCAAAGACATGTCCCATATCCAACTCACCGGCATCCATATAGATACGGAAGCGTTTACGCAAATCTTCATTAAAAATAAGAGCATGTGAGGCAGATAGTCCCGGCATATTAAAAGCCTTGCTAGGAGACATAAAAGTAACGGAGTTCATTCGAGCCTTTTCACTGACAGTAGCAAAAGGACGATGCGTATGAGGAGGTAAAGTCAAATCCGCATGAATTTCATCCGAGAAGACCAATACTTTCTCATCATAACAGATATCAGCTATCGCTCGTAACTCTGCTTCAGTCCACACAACGCCACCCGGATTATGAGGATTACATAAAATAAAGAGCTTACAACCTTTAATTTGTTCACGAAAAGCATCCAAATCCATACGGTACATCCCGTTCTCCCATCTCAACGGATTTATGACCAAAGTACGCTCATTACGAGTCGTAACCCATGCAAAAGGATGATAAACAGGAGGTTGAATCATTACCTTATCCCCTTTCTGAGTAAAACAATTCATAGCCATACCGATGCCCGGTACAATGCCGGGAACAAAATTTATCACTTCCTTGGTCACGATCAAATCATAACGCTGTTTTACCCAGTTTATAATCGCATTATAATAGCTATCTGGTTTGCCGGTATACCCTAAAACTTCATTTTCGCAACGTTTACGAATAGCATCTGTTACAAAAGGAGCTGTGGCAAAATCCATATCAGCCACCCATAAAGGAATCAAATCCGTACGTCCCCAAATATGTTTCAGCCCTTCTACTTTCTCAGCAGACGTACCGCTGCGATCTATCACTTTATCAAAATTGTATTTCATTGTTTCTATTTTTAGGAATTGTCGCCCAAATATAGGAAATTTCTACATTGGGCGACATTAATATTCCCTTATTTTTTCAAGGCTTCAATTACCTGAGGCATCATTGTCCAAACAAAATTTTCACTTTGTGCTGTATAAAAATTACCATCAACAACCGATCTCTCATCAGTAGCCATCCCTTTACTTACAGCTGGTTTCGCCAAAGGATGCACAGCTAATCTCTTTCCCTCTGTAATTCCAGCAAAATCAAACAGCAGGCCTGCAGCACAATGACCTATCAGGATCTTTCCCTTCCCGGCAAATGCCTTCAAGACCGACATCAAGTCCACATTATAAGGTTTATCCGCATTTTGAGCAAATACAGGAACCGCATCCCCACAGGCAAAAACCAAAGCATCAAAATCATCTTCATGCCCTATAAGATTTGCAATCACATCATCGGCCACCAATTCAATGCCCGAGTTTGTTTTAATTTCCTTTGTTTCCGCCACTGCATACACCTTATAGGATATACCATTTTCAAAAAACGCTTCCAAATACTGGAACAAACCGAATCCGTTCACCGGATTTACCGCTAAAACAGCTACTTTCTTTGCCATAATCTTAACTTATTATAAGTGAAACAATAAATTTATCTAGTAAAACAATAGTTACCTTGAGTAAGTTTATTACTTTTGTGATGCAAATGTAAGTATCCTTTTTCCCAAAAACAAGAAGGCACCTGTAGATAAGGAACTTACATAGAGGTAACCATTGTTGAACGGCAAGCAAATAGAGAATATTAAAAAATGAAAAATTTTCATCCGGATAATAATTGCCCTGTACGGAATGTATTGTGCAGGCTTGGTGATAAATGGTCTATGCTGGTTCTTATCACATTAAATGCTAACGGAACCATGCGATTCTGCGACATTCATAAAACAATAGCCGATATCTCACAACGTATGCTGACTGTAACTCTGCGCACACTGGAAACTGACGGACTAGTGAGCCGGAAGGTGTATGCCGAAGTTCCGCCGCGAGTAGAATATGAACTGACAGAAAGAGGGAAAAGCTTAATACCACATATAGAAGGATTAGTAGATTGGGCTTTACAACAGATGCCGGGAATTATGGAAAGCAGGAGCCAAACAGGCACAGCCTAAAAAAAAATTGAAAAAAAGCTTCTTATTTATTTGTTTTTGCTAGAAATATATTACTTTTGCAGCGTATTCAATAACAATAAGAACAAAATGAAAGCATTATACAATACATACTTTTTCTTCTTTTATTACTTTTACTTTAGCAACAAAGTGAAGCGGGAATTTGTATGTGTACGTTAAACAATGATTAAAACAATGCGATAATAACAACGAAATCCCGCTTCCGGCAGAAGCGGGATTTTTTTATAATATATATACGAATGAAAAAGATAGCAATACAAGGTGTACCGGGCTCGTATCACGACATTGCCGCCCACAAGTTCTTCCCCGGAGAAGAGATCGAACTAATCTGCTGTTCCACGTTCGAAGAAGTCTTTGCGAACATAAAGCAGGATAGCAATGTAATTGGTATGCTCGCTATCGAGAACACCATTGCAGGCAGTTTGCTGCACAACTATGAGTTACTGCGCGAAAGCGGCATGACCATTGTCGGCGAACACAAACTACGCATCAAACACAGCTTCATGTGCTTGCCGGACGACAATTGGGAAACACTGACAGAAGTCAACTCCCACCCCGTTGCCTTGGCACAATGCCGTGAATTCCTGATACAACATCCCAAACTGAAAATAGTAGAAACGGAAGATACGGCAGGAAGTGCGGAAGCCATCAAACGGGAAAATCTGAAAGGACACGCCGCTATCTGCTCCAGATACGCCGCCGATTTGTACGGAATGAAAGTATTGGAAGAAGGCATCGAAACAAACAAACACAACTTCACGCGTTTCCTTGTAGTGGCCGACCCATGGAAAGCCGATGACTTACGTGAACGTTCGAAAGTAAACAAGGCCAATATCGTCTTCTCCCTCCCCCACAACGAAGGAAGCCTGTCGCAAGTGCTCTCTATCTTTTCTTTCTATAAAATAAATCTGACCAAGATTCAATCATTACCGATTATAGGCCGCGAATGGGAATATCTGTTCTATGTAGACGTAATTTTCAATGATTATTTAAGATACAAGCAGTCTATCGACGCCGTTTCACCATTGACAAAAGAACTTAAAATATTAGGAGAATATGCAGAAGGAACATCAACCATATAATATTCAGCCGGCAGACCGTCTGGCGAATGTTAGCGAATACTACTTCAGCCGTAAACTGAAAGAAGTGGCACAAATGAATGCCGAAGGTAAAAATGTAATCAGTTTGGGTATCGGAAGCCCTGACATGCCTCCTTCGGAAGAAACCGTCAATGTGTTGTGCGAACAGGCAAAGCGTCCTGATGCGCACGGATACCAACCTACTGTCGGCATTCTTGAATTGCGCAAAGCCATGGCCGACTGGTACAAGCGTTGGTATCATGTAGAGCTTGATCCGGCAACCGAAATCCAGCCGCTCATCGGTTCCAAAGAAGGTATCCTGCATGTGACGCTGGCATTGGTCAATCCGGGTGATCAGGTATTGGTTCCCAATCCGGGGTATCCTACCTACACCTCTTTAAATAAAATATTGGGCAGTGAGATTGTGAACTACAACCTGCGCGAAGACAATCATTGGCAACCCGATTTTGATGAACTGGAGAAGATGGACTTGAGCCGCGTCAAGATTATGTGGACCAACTATCCCAATATGCCGACCGGAGCGAACGCCACGATGGAACTGTATGAAAAGCTGGTAAACTTTGCACGCCGCCATAATATTGTGATTGTAAACGACAACCCATACAGCTTTATCCTGAACAAGAAACCACTGAGTATTCTTAATGTGCCCGGAGCCAAAGAATGCTGCATCGAGTTCAACTCTATGAGCAAGAGCCACAACATGCCCGGCTGGCGTGTGGGAATGCTCGCCACCAATGCGCAGTTTATACAATGGATATTGAAAATAAAGAGTAATATTGACTCAGGAACTTTCCGCCCCATGCAACTGGCCGCCGCACAAGCTTACAACAACAGTGTGGAATGGCACGAAGAAGCGAACGTCAATGTATATAGCCGTCGCCGCCAACTGGCAGAAGAGATTATGAAAGTACTCGGTTGTAGCTTTGACCCTAATCAGGTAGGTATGTTCCTTTGGGGACGCATTCCCGAATCTTACAATGATGTAGAAGAACTGACCGAAAAAGTTTTGCACGAAGCACGTGTGTTCATTACTCCGGGCTTTATCTTCGGCAGCAACGGCAAACGCTATATCCGTATTTCCCTCTGTGCCAAAGAAGAAAAGCTGGCAGAAGCACTGGAAAGAATTAAAAAGATAATGTAACAAAATATCAGATTATGGAATTAGATTTAAAACCCATCGAACTTCCGGGAATTGAAAAGAAACGCCCGATGATTATCGCCGGCCCATGTAGTGCCGAAACCGAAGAACAAGTAATGGATACCGCCACTATGCTGGCCAATAAAGGCATTAAGATTTTCCGTGCCGGCATCTGGAAACCGCGTACCAAACCGGGAGGTTTCGAAGGCATCGGTGTAGACGGCCTGGCATGGCTGAAACGTGTGAAACAGGAAACCGGTATGTATGTTGCCACCGAAGTAGCTACTGCCAAACACGTTTACGAATGTTTAAAGGCAGGTATTGATGTGCTTTGGATTGGCGCACGCACCACTGCCAATCCGTTTGCCGTGCAGGAAATTGCCGATGCACTGAAAGGTGTGGATATTCCTATATTGATTAAAAACCCTGTCAACCCTGACCTTGAATTGTGGATTGGAGCTTTCGAGCGCATCAACAATGCAGGTTTGAAGCAACTGGGTGCTATCCATCGCGGATTCTCTTCTTATGATAAAAAGATTTACCGTAACCTACCCCAATGGCATATCCCTATCGAATTGCGCCGCCGCATTCCTGAACTGCCTATTTTCTGTGACCCCAGCCATATCGGTGGCAAGCGCGAGTTGGTAGCTCCCCTCTGCCAGCAGGCGATGGACTTAGGTTTTGACGGCTTAATCGTAGAATCACACTGCAATCCCGACTGTGCATGGAGCGATGCCGCCCAACAAGTCACTCCCGATGTGCTGGACTACATTCTAAATCTGCTGGTCATCCGCAAAGAAACCCAAACAACTGAAAATCTGGGTGAACTGCGTAACCAAATCGATGATTGCGACAATGAGATTATCGAAGTATTGGCAAAACGTATGCGTGTCTGCCGTGAAATCGGTACATTCAAGAAAGAACATGATATGACCATTCTACAGACAGGTCGTTACAATGAGATTCTGGACAAGCGCGGTGCACAAGGTTCATTGTGCGGCATGGATTCAGAATTCATTAAAAAAGTATTCGAAGCCATCCACGAAGAAAGCGTAAGGCAACAAATGGAAATCATTAATAAATAAATACAAAAGAGTATATCAAGACTCTGAAATGCTATCATTTCATTTTTATCATTCTGAACTTTGCGAAGAATGTACATACATAAAGTATGCTGCTAACAGATTCTTCACTATTGTTCAGAATGATAAAATGATAAGCAAATTTACTTTTGCAGTATCCCATATCACCTTTTCCGGAGATAAGAAACAGAAGTTTATTTATTCTTTAATCTCCGATTAACTCTTTTATTTTTACTTGCTGAAAAACCATCTGTGCCTGGCTGCTTTCATACAATATCCCAATAGTTTCCCCGTCAACAGAAGTAATACAAGAATATCCGAAACCGCCATATTCATCAAGCAGAATTTTTCTTTCCTCCGGCCATGTTTTTCCGTCATCCAGACTGACCTTCAATGTCATGTGATCCCGACTATTATACGATTCAGGATTACAAAATAAAAGAATAGACTTCTCCATACCGTTTCTTCTATAAAGATGTTTATGGATACTTGCCATACAAGTAGGTTCAACCAATGCATTACGGGAAGTGGAATGTTCTACCCATGTTTCACCCAAATCAGCAGTTACACAAATTCTACGTCCATTTATCTCCTTATTACCATAATTCCGATTATCACGCATATTAAGCATGATATTTCCATCTTGCAGCTGCACAGCCATACATTCTGTCGTATTATGATAGGCAGGCTTACCGGCTGTCCACGTTTTCCCTCCATCCCTACTCCAGGTTATATTCGAAAAAGGCATTCCATCCTTATCCCGTCCTTGGGTAGGAAAGACCAAAGTTCCGTCTTTCAATGTAATTCCATGCCCCGGTGCCGGTGCATAAAGCCACCATTCCGGACGCTTTGTATTCCGGGTAATATTTATCGGTTCACTCCATGTCCGTCCTTCATCGGTACTTTTAGTAATTAAGAATTGAGATGTTTCTTTCACCTCCAGTCCCGGTTGAGAACCTTTCGCATGCCATTGATGAATCCAACGCGTACTATCCTGGGTCATACCTTCTACCCATTTCCCCGTTTTTCCATCTAAAACACCATGCATCCACAGTCCTGCCACATAGATATCTCCAGTCTTTTCATCCACCAAAATGCAAGCATCACTTACTCCATTATATTTTTCAGGCAAGCCACCCCAAGTCTTCATATCCAGGACAACCTGCATAGGCTGCCAAGTTTCACCACCGTCAAAACTACGATTCAAAGCAATATCAATATTACCTTGCAAGTCGCGCGAGGTATCATAACGTGCATCGTAAACAGCCAGTAATGTTCCGTTCTTTGAAGTAGCGATGCCCGGAATACGGGAAGTATTCACTCCATCTTGTCCAAACTGACGTACAGCCACACCAAGACGCAAATCCACCAAAGAGCCATCCAGCAAAACTTCTCCTTTTCCCTTCACTGTTTTTACCGAAGAGCAAGCCAATCGGACACGGTGAGAAAGATTGACCCGGTCCTTCAATTTCAACGTCACCCAGACAAGGGTCGTATCGTCTTTCAAGACCAAAGGTTCCTTGAAAGAAACTTTTTCAGAAACTTGCATGGGAAGCGTTAACGGATGTTCAACAGACAATGTTCCATCCGCAGCCGAAGCATAAAGCCTGATATGTTCAATATCCGTTAAGTCTGTACTCCCTTTCAAAGAGCAAACAATTTCCCGGACAGCACAATCACCCGAAGCCTGTTTGACAAACTCCAATCTCAGTACAGGATTCGCTTCTTTCAGTGTTAATACAGGTAAAACAGGCTGTCTTACAATAACTTTCACAGGCGATGCCCACAGACCACCAATCATAAAAACAAATACAATCAAAAAAAAATAAATACGATACTTCATGACTTTATATATTTCCATTATATCCCGATTAAAAGAACTTCTATCATAAAGTGCTGTTCTTCTCTCCTTCATATCAATTAGACTGAATCCATATCATGGGATTCCTTCAACTTTTCCCGTTCCGACATAAAAATCTTATAAACCGCAAAATGACGTTCCAATGCGTCACGATACCCCGCTTCATCATTCTTCTTTATATATTCCAAAAGGTCGGCATGAGTGACCAAATCGCCGTTTTTCTTCATTTCGACATTGATAGGCTCAAGAAACCTTTTGAATTTATCCTTTACAAATACCATCACCGGATGAATGATCTCCTGAAATTCCCGGATAGTCTTATTTCCGGTAATCTCATAAAGTTTAGCATGAAAAGTAAATTCACTTATAGGCGCATACTCATTATTTTCAAACACAATACCCAAACGCACTATTTCTTCTAATTCCACAATATCTTCAGGTGTAATATTCCGAAACAGATCACTACATATACCTATTTCCAAAGCTATCCTAAAGCCAAGTATATCAAATAATGAATCCTCGCTCAAAATACGAGGGTCAACCACCCGCTTCATTCCACCTAAAATAGAAGGTTCTGTCAGAATCATCCCTTTCCGGGTACGTGTTTCTATCATCCCCATCATTTTTAAACGGCTCAAAGCTTCACGTAACACACTACGTGCCACCCCTAGAGCAGCCGCCAAATCCAACTCATTGGGAATAGAATCTCCTATACGCAAATCATGCTCACGAAAATAATTCAGCAAGCTGTCCTCAACCTGGTCAACTAAAGTTACAGCCTGATTATGAAGTTTCAAATTATACATCTGACTGATATTTAAAGTTAGCGAATTCAATTTATCTTATTTGTCTGACAAATAAATATATTTTAAGCTTTAAGTACAAGAAAGACAGTTACCAGTTCATTCACCTTTAACCATGTTTAAGCAAAGGAGAGCAATATTATTACATTTAAACAAATGAAAAGTCTATGAGGATTCTTCTAAATCATAAGACATGGAGAATTTCTCATCAAGAAAATACAAAAAAATCTTTTTTTTGATTTGCACCTTAAATAAAAGTATTACTTTTGCCCTCAAATTTAGAACAAAAAGAAATCAGGCTTATGAATTTGTTTACTTATACATATTATTCTTATTATTACTTTTACTTCGGCAAGAAAGTAGAGTGGGAATTTGTATGTATGAAATAACAGATAATAAATACTGAAATTGAAAAAGATACGTTGGATCCCGCTCCTAAAATGGATGCGGGATTTTTTTGTAACACTATAAATTTAGGACATTAATAAATAAACATAGAAAGATTATGAGAATTCTAATTTTAGGAGCCGGTAAAATGGGCTCCTTCTTTACCGATGTATTGAGCTTCCAGCACGAAACCGCTGTATTTGATGTAGACCCGAAACGCCTTCGTTTCGTTTACAACACCTACCGATATACCACACTCGAAGAAATTGAAGAATTCAAGCCCGAACTGGTTATCAATGCGGCAACCGTGAAATATACGCTGGATGCTTTTCACCAAGTATTGCCCGCTCTCCCCAAGGATTGCATCATCAGCGATATTGCCTCGGTAAAGACCGGACTGAAAGAGTTTTATGACCAATGCGGATTCCGTTATGTATCTACCCACCCCATGTTCGGTCCCACATTTGCCAACCTTGACAAACTGAGCACCGAAAATGCCATCATCATCAGCGAAGGCGACCATCTGGGTAAAATCTTCTTCAAGGACTTATACCAAAACCTTGGTCTGAACATCTTTGAATATACCTTTGAAGAGCACGATGAGACAGTGGCCTATTCGCTGTCCATCCCTTTTGTTTCCACTTTCGTTTTTGCGGCAGTAATGAAGCATCAGGACGCTCCCGGTACTACTTTCAAACGCCACATGAAGATAGCCAAAGGAGTATTGAACGAAGACGACTACCTGTTGCAGGAAATTTTATTCAATCCCCGCACCCCTGCACAGGTAGAAGGTATCCGTACAGAATTAAATGAGCTGTTAGATATCATCAACAAGAAAGATGCTGCGGGGATGCGTGCCTATCTTAGCAAGATTCGAGAAAAGATTAAATAACGCATCAGTATAACATAGAAGAGGATGTCAAAGCTTCAACAAGACTTTTGGCATCCTCTTTTTTATTTTATCCATAAAGATGGCTTATCAACATACGACACAACAGCCACACCATCAGATGCTCTGCCGCATAACACCAACCAGACAGGATTGGGTGCCGGACCGAAATGAATCTCCCTCAACGGTGCATCACACGCAGGGCATTTCAACGGCAAACGTTTCTTTATTTCTCCCATATCATTTCAGTTTTTTCACAAATGTACTGACAGAAGCTATCAAAGTACTGTTCACCGGCAGAGAAGGATTCCCGTAAGTAAGCATCTGCTGCTGTACGGCCTTTGATTCACAATCTTTCAGCACATGGTTCATCTTATCAATCAAAAGCAGTTCGGCAGCCGGGCAACCCTTTTTCAGAAGTTCGGCATCCTCCACCGAAACCTGAATATCATTTTTACCCTGAACAATGAGGACCGGCACTTTGACGGAAGCAATCACCGTCCGGGGATTATACTTGAACCAGGAAATCAAATAAGGCTGGACAGAAGCCCGATACAATGATTGCAGATAAGCCGGCACGTCACTCACTTCCTTGCCGTTTTTCAAGGACCCGTTAATGGATGCCACCTCCTTCCGCACCGCTTCCGGATTCTGTTGAGCAGCCACTTGCGCCTCTATAATCTCGTAGGCAGGACGCCCCGCACCGGCAACCGAGATATAGCCTTTCACCTTCGGCCGGTTCTGACAGGCCAGCATTCCAATCAGTGCCCCTTCGCTATGTCCTGCCACCGTGATTGTCGTAAAACGTTTCTCTTTCGCCAAGTAATCAATCCAGCCCGTCACATCATTCACATAATCTTCAAAACGAAGTTTCGCTTCCTCCTTACCTGCCGACGCACTGGTTCCTATCCCCCGCTTGTCAAAGCGCAAGGAAGCGATGCCGTTTGCCGCCAAGCCTTCCGCCAGAAACTTCAACGAATTATTCCTCAAATTGCCAATGGCTGAATTACCATCCATATCCGTAGGTCCGGAGCCGGCTATAATAAGCACCACCGGACAGGTTTTCACCCCACCGGGCAAAAGCAGTTTTCCTTTGATTTGTCCTTCCTTGGTGTTCAGCACCACATTTTCTTCCAAAGGAAGCACTTGTGCCCGACAACAAATACCGCACAGGAAAAATAAACCGGCTAAAATAAAATTCAAGTGTTTCATCTATTACGTATTTTAAGATTATCCATTTAACAAATATAGTGATTGTATTGAATAAAGCAAATCAATATTTGAATGTTGTTAAGCATCAGTTTTATTTTATTCAATACTATTCTATTTTATCTTCAACATGGATAGAATCAAGTCGTTTTGTCACTAAAAAAAGAACCGTTATACACGCCTACTTTTGCTGGGAGAAAATAAATCTGTAACTAATTAAAAAAAGGATTTTTTATCATTTCCCTTTTCTTATTCATCCAAACAAACTATCTTTGCCATGTTTTGTTCCGCGTACCTCCGACTGATGCGAGGAAGCGGATGAAAAGGGAATCAGGTGCAAGTCCTGAACAGTCCCGCTGCTGTAAGCTCCATCTACCCCTATAAGGGGATAGGTTTACTTATCCACTCACGCCACTGCCTGTATATATAATAAGGTGGGAAGGCAAGTAAACAGGAGTAAGTCAGAAGACCTGCAAAACGTAAAGTCATCGACCGTCGCTTTCGAGGAAAGAGCAGCGGTAAGAATGCGGTATTTATTCATTAATATGTTTTTTTTAAATGAAAGGAAATAACCAGGCTTATAAGCTATGGCTTTGTCTGCTTTGCAGCTTTCTCCTATTGCCGCTTGAAATACAGGCACAGAAGAAAGGAGATTCCATCACCGGAAAAGTGCATAAAATAGATGAAGTTACGGTTACAGCAAGACGTCCGCCTGCCAAAATAACAACCGGCAGCCCTGTACAACTTATCAACAAGGAAGATATAAAGAACTTGGGGTTACAGAATATGGCAGATGCCGTAAGGCGTTTTGCCGGAACCAACGTCCGCGATTATGGAGGCATAGGCGGTCTGAAGACCGTTTCCGTCCGCAATTTAGGAGCTGCACACACAGCAGTCAGCTATGATGGAGTAGTCGTCAGCAACAGTCAGGCAGGACAAATCGATATCGGGCGTTTCTCCCTCGACAATGTATCCTCTCTTTCATTGGCAATCGGACAAGATGAGAATCTGCTGCAACCGGCCCGTCTGTATGCTTCGGCAGGAGTACTCAGCATTGAAACGGAGAAACCCGTCTTCGAAAATGGTAAATCCTCCCTGTCACAAATACAAATCCGGGGAGGAGCCTTCGGCTACATAGCCCCATCCATACGCAGATGGCAGAAGCTGGGAGAACACACCGGTCTGTCAGTCGATGCTTCCTTTATGCGTGCCGACGGTAATTATCCCTTCACATTGGAAAACGGAAAATACATCACTCAAGAGAAAAGAAACAATTCGGATATTCATACATGGCAGGGAGAGGCGAATCTGTTTCATACTTTCCATGACGAAAGTACACTGGATGTGAAAGCCTATTATTTTTATTCCGAACGCGGACTGCCCGGTGCTGTCATTCTATACAACCCGAAGGCAGAAGAACGTTTGTGGGACGAGAATTTCTTCACCCAAGCCCGTTATAAGAAAACCTTCTCCCCCAAATGGACTTTGCAGGCGCAAGCCAAGTTCAACCATTCTTGGAACAAATACGAAGATACAGACGTGAAGTATGAAAACGGAAAGCAGACCGACATCAACCGTCAGGACGAATATTATCTGTCCGCCGCCGTGCTTTATCAGCCCGTCAAAGGTCTGGAATTATCGCTCGCGCAGGATGGATTCATCAATACCCTTCACACCAATATCAACGACAGCCCCAACCCGGTGAGATATTCCTCGCTCACAGCCCTCAATGCACGTTACCAATGGGGACGTATCAAGCTATCGTGCACATTGGTGGGGACTTTCATTACGGAAGAAGTAAAAGCAGGGAATACTCCCGACGACCGGAAACGCCTGTCGCCCACCCTGTCCGTTTCCATTCAGCCATGGAAAGAAGAACAATTATACGTCCGCGCAATGTATAAGAATACGTTCCGCGTACCTACCTTCAATGACCTTTATTATCTACGCATAGGAAATACCTCCTTACGCCCGGAAAAGGCACGCGAATACAATATAGGTGTCACTTGGAACGGCAAGCCGTTTCCGTTCACCGATTTCCTTTCTGTCACTCTTGACGGATATTATAATGAAGTAACCGATAAAATAGTTGCCTTTCCCAGTACTTATGTATGGAAAATGCAGAATTACGGCACGGTACATATCACCGGCCTTGATGCGACAATGGCTACTTCCATACCGGTCTGCCCTAACATAAACGTAGGATTAAGCGGCAACTATTCCTGGCAAAAAGCCATAGATATGACAAATCCCGATGCCAAGAATTATAAAGACCAGCTGCCCTATACGCCTCAGCATAGCGGCAATGCTTCGACCACCATCGAAACTCCTTGGATTAATGTGGGTTACAGCCTGACAGGGGTCAGCGAACGCTACTATATGGCACAGAATATACCGGTGAATAAGATAGACGGTTATGTAGAACATACAGCCACTTTATGGCGGGAATTTACAATGAAAGGCTGTCACCTCCGCCTTCAGGCAGAAGTTATCAACCTCACTGACAAGCAATATGATGTTATCAAATATTACCCCATGCCCGGACGTTCCTGGCGCATAACGGGAGTATTAAGATTTTAAACAATATAAATGTCTAACTTTTAAAGATTAATTATGAAACTAAGAAGCTTATTTTTTGGAACACTGTGTATGTTAATGCTGGGTGTTTCATTCACCTCATGTAGTGATGATGACGATGACAGCAAAAAAAACGATGAAGGTTCGAAGGTGGAATTGCCTGAAAACTACGTGGCTGTGTATGGTTCAAAATACATCACCAAACTGAATGAGGCTTGTGTAGAATTGAAACGCTATGAATTTACAGATGAACAAGGACAGCCACGTTGCATGGTTGCCGAGAATGGAAAAATCTATGTAACCCTGACTAGCGGCAATGTAGCGCGTTTGGATGCCAATACATTAGCCTTCGAAAAGATGGTTGCTGTCGGTAAAAATCCGGAAGGCATTATCGAAGAAGATGGAAAACTGTATTTGGTAAATTCAGGATTCGGCTACGATAACCGTTTGTCTATTATTGATATCAACACATTTGATAAAGCAGAAAACATTGAAATATTCCAAAATCCGGAAAAGATTCTGGAAGCAGGAGACAAACTGTTTATTCAAGGTTACGGCAGCAATGACTATAACAACTATCCTTATCCTGTAGTTCTCTTCGACCCGACAACCAAGACGTATAAAGAAATAGGCAAAGGCGTCTATATGGCAGAACATGACGATATAGTATATGTCATCTATTCCGAAACGAACTATGCAGACAACACTTCCACACACACATTATACTCTTACAATGCCAAGACCAACGAGAAAGTAGAAAAAGCATTCGTGCAAATGCCCGAAAAGCTAAAGACAAGCATCATTACCATGTTGAGCATTAATCCTGAAAATGGAGATTTCTACATTGGCGCAGGAGATTATACCACCAACGGAGACATCTACCGTTTCAAGAAAGATGGTACTTTCATTGAAAAGTTCGAATGTGGCATAGATCCTAAAGCAGCCGTATTTATTGACTAACCAATGAAACAATTTTCTCTCTTTATTCACCTGATGCTTTCAGTCTTGCTTTTTTCCGCCTGCGGCGGAAGGAGCAAGACTTTGCAATTTCCCTTATAACCATAAAGCTTTCCTCACTTTTTTACCGTACATTTGTATACGTAGTCAAATACAGACCTAGAAAAATGGACAGCAAAGAATTACAACTCATTATAAAATGTGGAGAAACCAGTACGGTACAGTTCAAAGAACGCTTTCCCAACCAAGACAGTATTGCCGCCGAAATGGTAGCTATGTCCAATGCACGGGGGGGGGGAATGATACTCTTCGGCATAAAAGACAAGACGGGAGAAATCATCGGCCTGTCTTATCAGGAATCACCGGCACACTGCCCGAATTATTTGAAAAGGGAATGTCTTTTCTGAAAGCAAACCTCCATAATATACAGGCAGGACAAGGATTTAATTCTATCGGGAAACTGGAAATATCAGAAGTGGCATTAGAAGAAATCTTGCAAAATGCCTTGGTACATCGCGATTATACGCGCAATGCACCGATAAGATTACTCATTTTTGATAACCGTGTAGAGATTATCAGCCCGGGATGCCTTCCCGATGGGCTGACTGTGGAAAGTATCAAACTGGGAAGCGCCGTAGTACGCAATCCTTTCATTGCCAATTTCTGTGCTAAAACGATGCCTTATCGTGGTCTGGGCTCAGGGATTATACGTGCACTTCAAGAAGAACCGAATATAAAATTCATCAATGAGCCGGTAGGAATGCAGTTTATTTCAGTAATAAACAGAATCGCTGATGAGGGAGTAAATGAAGGTGAGGGAATAAATGAGGGAATAAACGAGGGAATAAACGAGGGAATAAACGAACTTGAAAGCCTTATCCTCACCTTCTTGAAAAAGAAACCCGGTGCAAAAGGATATGAAATTGCAGAATATATCCAAAAAGGAGCTGCTACGACAGAGCGTTATTTAAAATCACTGAAAGATAAAGAATTAATAGAATACAAAGGTTCCCGTAAAACCGGCGGATATTATAAAAAATAACATGAAACAAGTAATCCTATTCATCTTCTTGCTTGCCCTTCTTTCCTCCTGCGGCGGAAAAAGCAAGACTGCTTCTGTAATAGAAGCAGAAGAAGCAATCCCTTTGCGTTATGCAGAAAACCTCAGCCTGTCTGCAACCGAAGACTATACCATCGCCCGGCTGCGTAATCCATGGGATACGACCCGGATACTGCATACCTACGTCTTGGTTGACAAAGAAAAGTCCCTGCCTGCCGACTTGCCGGAAGGGATCTCCCCTTTCGAGAACAGTGGCGGATACGGACGGGTGGAAAAACTCAACATCCCCATTATCGAATGTGCGGACTACATGGAAACTTCGGCCTTGGGACGTGCCGAATGGATGCGTTTCTACGGCCTTCTGTTCGGTGAGGCACAAAAAGCGGACAGCTTGTTTGCCGAGGTGGAAAAAAACTATAATGAGCTGAAAGCATTGGTTGCTCCCCTTTCATCTGCACCGAGCGTTATCAGCGAACTGAAGAACGGTTCGGCTTGGTATGTTCCGGGAGGGAAAAGCACCTCCGCGCGGATTTATGCGGATGCCGGGGCCAATTATGTGTTTGCCGATGACGAGCATAGCGGTTCTGTTCCCCTAGCCTTCGAAACCGTGTTTGACAAAGGTCAGAATGCAGATTTCTGGCTCATCAAATATAATCAGGCCATTGACAAGACTTATAAGGAATTGGAGCAGGACTATGCTCCATACACCGGTTTCCGTGCATTCAAGGAACGCAACATTTATGGATGCAACACAGGGAAGGTAGACTTTTACGAAGATTCCCCTTTCCATCCCGACCGATTACTGAAAGATTTGATAAAAATATTCCATCCTACGCTTTTAGAAGGGTATGAATTAAAATATTTCACTAAATTAGCGGAGTAAATCACCGTAGGGTTATGTCAAAACGTGGATAATGCTGCCCCTACAGCTGACGATGGGATAGGCCGGGTTAGTTTTGACACACTCCCTACAGTGGGCGTAACCCCAAACAGTATCAATGAATAACAAAGGAACAAAATACGGTATCATACTGCTCCTCCTCATCCTTGCATTGACAGGAGCCAACCTGTTGTTCGGCTCGGTAAACATCCCTGCCGAGGCGGTGTGGCATATCCTTACAGGCAATGAAGTAGAAAAGGCGAGTTGGAGTTTCATAGTCTGGGAATCCCGCCTGCCGCAAGCCATTACCGCCCTCCTTTGCGGAATGGCACTCGCAGCATCGGGACTGATGTTGCAAACCACATTCAATAACCCTTTGGCCGACCCTTCCATACTGGGAATCAGTTCGGGAGCCAGTTTGGGAGTCGCCTTGGTCATGCTGGCAGGCGCAGGTACGATTACTGCCGGAGTATTCACTTTATCCGGATTCCTGTCCGTCATTATCGGAGCATTCATAGGCTCCATGCTGGTGATGGGAATCATCCTGTTCTTCTCCACTTTGATAAAAAACAGCATCATGCTGCTCATTATAGGTATCATGATAGGGTATATCACTTCATCTGCCATCTCCCTGCTCAACTTTTTCTCCACGGCAGAAGGGGTGCATTCCTACATGATTTGGGGAATGGGAAACTTCGGAGGAGTATCTTTGCAGCAGCTTCCCTTTTTCTCCTTGGTCACAGTGGCGGGACTGCTGATTACCATACTGCTGATAAAGCCTCTGAATGCCCTGCTGCTGGGAACACGCTATGCCGAAAACCTGGGAATCAACATCCGCCGTACACGTAACCTGCTGCTTGTCGCCACCGGATTACTGACAGCGACGACCACCGCTTTCTGCGGCCCGATTTCCTTTATCGGACTGGCCGTGCCGCACATTGCCCGCCTCATGCTGGGAACCTCCAACCATAATTCTCTGCTACCTGTCACCATGCTGACGGGAGGAGCCATTGCCCTGCTCTGCAACTTCATCTGCATTCTGCCGGGCGAAGCAGGCATCATTCCGCTGAATGCCGTCACTCCGGTCATTGGTGCGCCCATTATTATTTATGTCATTGTGAACCAACGTAAAATCCAGTACTTCAACTGATGGAAAAGCAAGCTGTCATCACCGCCACAGACCTGTGCATAGGTTATCGTACCCACAAAGGAGAAAAGAAAGTGCACGAACACCTTTCTTTCGGACTCTATCCGGGAGAACTGACCAGTCTGCTTGGAGCAAACGGGGCCGGAAAGTCAACTTTGCTCCGCACCCTGTCCGCTTCGCAACCTTCCCTGGCAGGAGATTTGCAATTGCTGGGCAAGCCTTTGCAGCAGTATTCGGAAAAGGAACGTTCGCGCACCATCGGTGTAGTCCTGACAGACAAGACACAAGCCGGAGGGCTGACCGTGTATGAACTGGTAGCTTTGGGACGCCAGCCGCATACAGGCTTCTTCGGACGGCTCCATCCCAAAGACCATCTCATTATCAAAGAGGCATTGGATGCCGTAGGCATTGCCCACAAAGCCGAAAGCTACACCGCCGAACTTTCGGACGGAGAACGGCAAAAGGTAATGATAGCCAAAGCATTGGTTCAGGAATGTCCGCTTATCATCTTGGATGAGCCGACCGCTTTTCTGGACGTGGTGAGCCGCATAGAAATCATGACTTTGCTGCATCAGCTGGCGGTGGAGCAAAACAAGGCCATCCTGCTATCCACCCATGACATAGAACAAGCCCTGGTACTGTCGGACAAGCTTTGGCTGCTGTCCAAAGAAACAGGACTGCAATGCGGAGTAACGGAAGATATGATTCTGAACCATCGGATGGACACGCTGTTCTCACACAGTAATATCCGGTTCGATTATGATCATGGCATCTACTATCCAACCGTGAATGGAAAGCAGGAAATAACGGTGGAAGCGACAGACGAAACCTTATTGCACTGGACTATCAACGCACTGAACCGTCACGGATATACTTGTCTGCAAACCCAAAACGCTCCTGCCGGTCTGCCCCATCTACAAGTCATCGCTCCCGATGCCTTGTACCTCACCCGGAGCGGGAAACAACGGACATTCACTTCGTTCGGGAAGTTGCTGGAAGAAATAAAATAAAGACACGCATCAACCATTCCGGATTACGTGCAGTATCCCTCTGTAAATCAACAATATAATATGAAAAAACATTCTAAATTCCCCTGAAACGGTTTTCCATTCTCCGCTATCAAATTCGTAAGCGTCTCCGCGATTCGGCTTGACGTATATCGGTTGTTCTAATTCCTGTGCCATAGTTGCGGTTACTTCCTTGCAGGAGAGCGTCATAAGGC